>ULYQ01053537.1_pt1 | contig 29294 bp, 36 predicted proteins | sample 1962271 | NCBI WGS metagenome assembly ULYQ01 (sample SAMEA4835865, study PRJEB28245) | human gut metagenome | biome: gut microbiome; material: fecal sample | place: Denmark | collected 2008
AGAGTGAAGATGTTTATGGCGGTGATAGCTTATTCCCTATTTTTAACTATATTAAATCCAAAACCGCTACATTTAAATTTAAAAATGCTATAATGGATATGAACGTACTGGCAGTAACACAAGGTACTGTTGTAGAGGGTAATGGCGAAGTAAATGCCGTAGAAACTCTTGTGGTAAAGGGTAATAAAGCTAATCTTTCTGCTACTACTGGTGTAGATTTAGAAAGTGTAGTTGTTATTGCTGATGGTAAGGCTTTAAAAAGAGCTACAAGTCCCACTACATCCGACCAGTTCTCTGTTACAGAAACTGGCGCATTAACTTTTGCTACTGGCTTTACTAATACTACTATTGAAGTAAGTTATGTATATAAAGTAACAGATGGTTCTACTGTAAATGTATTGACTAATGATGTTCCTGGTTTTGTTGAACTCCGTCATACTTCTGCACCTGTAAAACTTCCTGATGGCAGAAAAGTACAACTGCATACTCGTGTATACAAAGCAGTATGTGATGGTGGTTTCAATCTTGAATATACTCGTGATGGTGCTGTTGCTCCTGAAGTAACTTTCAAGTCTGTTGACCCTGAACGTCCTGATAAGCGTTTCGTAACTTATTCTTTGACCGAAGTAAAATAAATCGAAGAAAGATAGGAGTGTTATCGTATATGGTAGCACTCCATTTTTTAATCTAAGGAGATAAACATGGAAGAAAATAAAGTTATTGACCCTTTTACAGCATACGAAGATGTTATGTGTAGGGATGGAGTAAAACGTAGAGTTTACCCAGCTAAATTAAAATACAAAGATTTAATCAGAAAACTCACACCTAAGTTCAATGATATTTTTATTCTTGAAAATATTATTACTGATGGTGCTAACGATACAGAAGTTGATGAAGCATGGAACGCTATGCTGGATTTGCTATTCCTTGCTTTTGACGAAAAATACACTAAAGAAGAAATTACTGAATGGTTAGATTTAGACAGTGTACCTAAAGTATTTGAAATCTTTTATGGCTTGTCTAGTTTAAAAAAAAAGCAAGCAATGATGATGAAGCAGTAGAAACAGAGTGGGATAAGTTATACGCAAGTATCATTCAAAACACTTCTATGACTATGAAAGATGTAGTTAATCTTTCTATTCCACAACTAGAATATTTATTAGATGGTTGTAGTAAAAACAATAAAGATATTGAAAAGGATAGTAGCGAACATAATACTTTTGAAGGTGCTGATGCTATTCAATATCTGATTGATAGTGGAGAAGTCAAATAAAGAAGGTGAATGAATGTCAGTTACAGTAGATAATGTAGCAAAGATTAGCTTAACTTTAGATACAGCTAATATCTTTAAACAGATTGAGAATATTCAAGAAAAACTCAATAAGTTGTCTGTTAAGAATATTAAAGCTAGTAGAGGTGAGCAAGTCTTTGATGGTATGGTAAAAGGAGCTAAGAAAGCTAAGGAAGAAGCTAAAACTCTGCAACAGGCAGTTCGTGAAGCAGAAAATGCTTATTCCAAAGCTTATTATAAAAACAGCACTAATATGTTATGGCAACAATCTGAAGAAGCTAAAAAGCTAGTTGAAAATATTAGGATTGCCAAAACAGCGTTGATTGATTTTAATAATGTACGAAAAGCTATTGACGAATCAATCACTGGTAAACAGGCTGGCAAGGTACAGAATAAAGATTATCAACGTCAGCAAAAAGAAGCGCAAAAATTAGCAAAAGAACAAGAAAAACTTGATAGTCGCTCTATTCCGCAACAGATTAGGGATTTTAAGAAAGAAATGGCTTTAAAGTATGCTAAAAATCCACACTATATTAATAGTTTTGAAAAGGAACTTGATTTAAGTCATTTAGAAAACTTAATACATCTAGAAAACGAATATCAAAAAAAGGTTTCCAATCGTCCTAAGAAATTAGATAATCCTTATGATACATTTACATATCAAGAGGAAATTTCTAGACGCAGAAAAGATATTCAAAATAAGATGCGAACTACTGGAAATTATTATGGCTCTGATGAATATAAAGCTGATATTGCTTATGTTCAAAAATTACAGACTGAATATAATAAGTTAAAGAATGACTTAAAAGGTGTGGTAGAGAAAAAGCAGGAAGTCAATAAGACTAAAATTAAGTCAAATGATGTAGATAATTACTCTAAGAGAATTAAGCAGTTAAAAAATGATTTAGAGAAGAAGTCACTCAATAACAAAGATTATATCGGTAGTGAAGATTATAAAAAGCAAATTACTGAAATTAAAGAACTACAAACTGCTTATGATAAGTTGCGTACTGATATTAAAGGTGTAACTAAACAGGCTAGTGGTTTTAAAAACTATCAAGTAGAAATGGATAAGATAGCTAGAGAAGCCGCTAAAGTGTTTCATGAATTATCTAATACTAAACGTACTGATGCTAACTATGATGTTTTAAAGAAAAAGGTTAATCAACTAAAAGTTGAATATCAGAATTTAAATAAAGAGAGTGTTAAATTTAGGAAAACTATTGGTATTTCTTCTAGTAGAGGTTTTTATGACTTAAATAGAAATTATGATTATTTCTTATCTAAGTTTAGAAGTAAAGTAACTGCTGGCATTGCTAGTATTACAGAAGGATATGCTATGAACGCCATTCCGCAAATTGTAGGTACTATATCTAATTACCAAAAATTAAGACAGAATTTTGCACAAGTTATGCCTAATGAACTGGGCGATAATCAAGTTTTAATGAATCAGGCTATGTCTGATTTTATTAGAATTGCTGGTGATTATGGTGCGAGTGTGCAAGAAGTAGTTGAAGCTGGTAGATTATGGGGTAGACAATACAAAGATTTAGCCACTATTCAAGAATTGGTTAGAAATTCCACCAAGTTGTCTATTACTGATGATATGAGTTTAGTTGAAGTAAATAAAGGTTTAGAAGCTACTATGCAACAGTATAATGTTCATTTAAAAAATGCTAATGAAGCACAACAAGTGAGTGGTAAGATTGTTGATACATGGGCAAAGTTAGCAGATAATGCTGTTGTTACTGCAAGTGATTTAGCAAAAGCAAATGAGCGTTCCGCTGGCGCAGCTTATAATGCTGGCATTAGCTTTGATTTTCTTAATGCTATGATAACTACAATGTCCAGTGCTACTGGTAAAGCTGGTGGTGAGATTGGTAATAGTCTTAAAGCGATGATTGTTTCTATGCAAACAGAAAAGGCTCAAAAATATCTTAAAGAGATGAATATTGCTACTAAGGAATTGGGAGAAGATGGAGTATTAAAAATACGTAGTTATGAAAAAGTAATTACAGAAGTGATGCAAAAAATAAAAAACAGTCCTAAAGATTATTCTGATGCTATTAATGCGTTCAGCGGTGGTAAATTTCAATATAATAATGTAATGGCATTACTCAAAAACTATGATAATATGCAGAAAAACTTGCAAACAGCTCGTACTTCTGCTGGCTGGGCAGATGAACAGGTAGCTCAACAATATCAGACAGTTAGCAGACAGTTACAGGCTTTAATTGCTGATTTTCAACAGTTAATAGTTACAGTAGATAAAGCGGGTGCTTTTAATGGTTTAGTCAGTATTATTCAGGATATAAGAACTTTTGTGAGATGGTTGGCTGAAGTAAATCCGAAGATGATAGAAATTACTATGACGTTTATTAAAACAACATTGTACGTAAAGGCTTTAGGTAGTGCATTTACAGCGTTTACTAATGTAATGAATAATACAGCTAAATATATGGATATGATGGCTGTTTCTATGCAAAATGTAAAAGGTAAGGTAAAAGGCAATATTAGTGCTATTAAAAGTTTTGGTGTAGGAGCTTTAGGTGCTATCGGAAATGTAATTGCTTTAATTGCTGTTTTAGCTAGTTTATATACTGCATGGGACGCAGTTTATAGAGTACAGAACAAGGCTTATTTTGATAGAGAGAAAATTCAACAGACAGAAGAACAGATTAAAGCTTATCAAGATTATATCGACAAATTAGATAAAGTTAGAGAAGCTGATAAAAACGCTACTGATGGTCAGGTTAATAATGCTAAAGCCAAAGAAGAATTATTAAAGGCTAGTGAAAATCTTAGAAAAGCCATTGGCGATGAAGCTTATAATCGTGTTATGGCTAGTGGAGATATTAAGCAAGCTATGCAGGCTGAATTAAAAGCATTAATTCAAGTAGATAAAGTTCATAAACAAAAAACTTTGAGTGCTATTAATTTATCTATTAAACAGTCAGAAGAAGAAGCGAAACAGGTTAGACAGAGAATTGCTTTAATGGAAACAGAATTAGACGCTTTAAAGCAATCTATGCGTACACGAATGGAAATTATGCAATCTGCTATTGGTGATTGGAATATTAAAAATCCTATTGCTAAGAAATTCTTTGCTAGAGCATTTGGTATTAGTGATGAAATTGAGCAGATGGATAGCTTGCAATATGATATTGATAATGCTACTAAGAAATTACAAGGTATTAACACTAAACTTGTTGAAGCTAGGTTAACTAGAGATAAGCTAAGCGGAGAGGTTAATATTGATTTAGGCGGAAATGGTAATGGAGAAACTTCTGACGATGATAGTAAACCTAATAGAAATCCATCCACTAGCTATAATGCTAATAATGCTGAACAGTTTCAACGTAATGTTTTACAAGCTAGACGTAATGAACTGTGGTATGAAGGCAGTATTCAAGCTAAAAAATACGAGAACTCTTTAAAAGATATTACTAATGATGAACAGTATTATGGAACTACTGTTGCTAGTATTATTGCTAAATCTAGTTTATATGGTGAACGTAGTAAAGAGTTGGAAGATTATAAAACTAAATTAGAAAAGTTTAGAACTGATTTAGAGAAAGAGCTTGAAGCTAAGATGAAAGCCAGTCCGCAATTAGCTCAATTAGCAAAATATACTATTGGTTTAAAAGGCGAAGAACTAGAGAAAAATATTGAAGTCAATAAAGAAGTATATCAACAATCTAAGACTGTTTCTAATATCATTAATTTAATCAGTGCTGTTAATCAGAAATTAGAAGAAACTAAATCTAAGTCTGCTGATATTACTAACGAACAGCGTAAGATAGCTGATGAAATCAGTAAGCAGAAGATTAGCGATATTGAACAGCAAGCTAGTATTGATATTGCTAGAATTAATAGACCTACTAACTTCGATTACAGCAAACAGAAAAATCAGATTGAATTAGAAGCTGAAAGAGCTAAGTTAAAACAGTATGAAGAAGATTTGCAAAAAACTAATGCAAGGATTGAGCAAAACAAAGATAAGGCTGATGCAAAAACTATGGCTGATTTATATAAACGTCAACAAACTGAAATTAAAATAGTTGAGGAAACTAAAGCTAAGGTTGCTGAATTAGAAAACGAGAAAACAGCTACTATCCGACAGGGTTTGTATGATGTAACTCAACAGTTTTTAATTCAGGGTAATTCGCTAAAAGATATTTGGAATAATTTATGGAAAGATTTAGCTAGAGAAGCATTACAAAGATTATTCCAAATTCAAGCACAAGCTAGTATTTTAGGTAGTTTATTTGGTTGGAGTGGCGGTGGTAAAACTATAACTGCCGGTAAGAATATTACACCTACAATTACTGTTGGCGGTAATACTATCTCACCTTTCAAACATTCTCATATTGGCGAAAATCTTAGCGGCTATCCTAAAATGCACACAGGCGGTATGGTTCAGCAAGGCAGACTAGGTGTAGTCCCTAAACTTAAATCTGATGAGGTTGTTCGTACTTTACAGATTGGTGAAGAAGTTAATAGTGTTTCTGATAGACGTAGTAATGAAATTTTAGCTACTGTTGCTATGAAAGCTATTGATAGTAGAAATCAACAACCAAACAACATTAACATTATGGCGTTTGACAGTAGAAGTTTTGCAGAATACTTGAATGATAACGCAGATGTATTGTTGGCGGTATTAAACAAACAGGGTGCTTTAGGTAGACGATGATAAAAAACTATGATATAATCAGCATGAAAGGAGAGTGTATATAATGAAGAAACTTTTTATTATGCTGATTTGTCTAGTTGCATTTTGTAATGGCTGTTTTGCTAGTGAGCAAGAAGCGGTAGCTAGTTTTAAAGCTATGACTAATAATATTGTTTCAGAAATACAGGATAATTTTAACCAAGGCGGTAAAGTCAAATATTCTGTCGATAGTAACAAGTGGCATAAATACAGAAACCTAAATTTACAATCAGCCATTGACGTTCAAAAAACTGAATCTTTGATTAGTCCGTATAAAGGTATATTAGAGTTGCAATCAGATACAGCGAGATATTACTCTACTGTTAAAGGACAATGGTATTACGATAACAAAAACGATGCCAAAGAAGCAAGTTTGTACGAAGTAATTCCTGCGATAACTAAAATGCGTTTTATTTATATGTATCAAGATTATAATTGGGTTTTAAAACAAGTACAGTATCAATTTCTTGATGAATATATATGGAAACAAAATGATTTAAAATCGCCACAAGAGTATTTTTGTGTAACAGAAGATATTTAAACAACTAACCAGCCTATTCGTAGGCTGGTTTTTTAATTGGAGAAAATATGAAAAAACAAGATTTAACTAGATTTGTAGGCTTGCCTTATAAATTTCTAGGAACAGACTTTACTGGTGTAGACTGTATTGGTTTATGCCAGTTATTTTTTAATGAACATGGTTATCCTATTGAAATTAGAGATGGTAGACCGATAAAAAAAGACTGGTATTTAACAGAGCCATACAGATTAGCTAGATGGCTAGTTAAACATTTTAACAAGATAGAGAAGATGGAAGAAATGCAATATGGGGACATTGTTTTATTTGAAATCAATGGTGAAAGTCATACAGGCATATACATTGATAACGGAAAAGTGCTGACTATACTGGAAACATTTCATAGTTCTATGATTATGCACTTAAAAAAGAGAAATATCTTTTATCAATGTGGTTTTAGAATAAGGGAGTGATAGTTTGAAAACATTTAATTTTAATGCTTATGGTGATGTTAAGAGAACTATCAGATATATGGATAGAACTATCGACTTTGAAACTGGTACATTTCAAGTTCAGCGTATCGGAGTAAGACCTATTATTACTTTTGAAGGTACTTATCAGGGGTCAGCTAAAAAAATGAAAGAGATAGAGGATTTTTATAATCAACATCGTAAGTCTGAAAGATTTTTATTCCCTTATGATGGTGTAAATTATACTTGTCAATTTACTTCTGATTTTTCTTGTACAGATAGTTTTGGTTATACAAGAGGTGAAGTAGGCAATATTAGAGTGATTGTAAAAAAACAAGTTAGTTTGACTATGAGGGTAGTTAATATATGAAGATTTTACCTGTTAGTATGAAAAAGGCTAAAGAAAGTGAAAATCCATTTTTTATTGAGCTTTATCGTATTTATCTAAAGACAGGTACAATTAGAATATGTAATTGTGATGTAGTTATTACTTTTGCTGGTGAAACTTATTACCCTGTACCTATTGAACGTGGTAGTATTAAAACTACTGTTGATGCAAAGATTGATAATATGGATTTAAAAATCGCTGACGCTGATAATGAAAAAATATCTGCTTTAATGCAAGGTTTTGATTTTCGTGGTAGAAAAGTAGAGATTGTTCGTATTCAATATCCTGATAGCTTATGGGATGAAAGTTTAGTAATGCCTATCTTTTGGGGTTATTTAGATGCTCCGTCTTACAATAATGGTGAATTTTCTGTTACTGTAAAAGCTAGTTTTCCTAAAGGTAATGTTCCTTTTAGAACTACTCAATATATCTGTTGTAATACATTTGGTGATTTAAATTGTCAGATGGATAAAGTTAGAAAAGAATTTGAGATAGAAACAGCTAGTAGCACTCCATTAAAAATAAAGCTAAGAGGTAATATTGAAAATGATTTTTACAAAAATGGTTTAATTACTATTGGTTATGAAACTAAGCTGATTAAAACTTGTTATACAGAAGGTGCTTATTATTTTTATGTAGAGCCATATTATCAGTTCAACGTAGATTTAACTGGTAAAGCGGTATTAACTCGTAATTGTGATAAAACTCCTGAAATGTGTGCAAAGTATAATAACAGAAAACATTATGGTGGATTTGTAGCAATTCCTAAAGAATTTAGATTAGGAACATAATACAGTATAGAAAGAAGGTGAGAGTTTGGGCAAAGGTGGTAAAAGTAAAGGTAAAATAGCATTTACATTAATCGGTATGGCTATTGGTGGTTTTGGTAGTAATTTTATGATGTTTGGTTTTAAGGGTGTAATGGCTAGTGCTATGATGGGTGCTAGTATTGCTAGTACATTATGGTCGGTTACACAAAAGCCAAATAATTTAGGCAATCTTGATAGCGATTATTCACAAGATGATTATACAAGATTTAGTACAGTTACCAATGATGTAAACCAAAATGCTTGTATTCCTGTTATTTATGGAACTCGTAAATATGGTGGTTTGCAAACATGGCATAATCCTTATAATGGCAGTAGATATTTACAGAAAGATGTAGTTGTGTGTGAAGCTGGTGTAGATGGAATTTACAATGTAATGGCGAATGAAGAACTAATACGTGACGATACAAATATTTCTATTTATAACATTCAACATGAAGATGCTACTGTAAAAAGAAGTGGTAATACACTAATTTTATCTGCTGGTGGTAAAACACAAGAATACGCTTTAGGTAGTACAAACGATTATAATGCTCAAACTTCTCTTTTAAGTACAGTAATAGACAAAATCAAAAGTGAAGCTGGTAATGGTTGGAAAATAGATGGTGCTGTTGATGATAGAACATCTAAGGGCATTTCAGCTAACAGTATGCAGTTTAATAGTTCTGCACCTGTTAATTGCTATTGTCCTGCTGATAATCCCTCTCGTAATAACATGGTAGTTCTTGATGTTCGTGGTTATAAGATTGGTACATACAAAGTTCATCAGAATGAAGTTCCTGATAATTATATGGATGTTGGTGGTTATCCTAATTTAGCATGGATTAGAACAGATTTGGTTGCTAGTAGTAGATTAAGTGGCAGTAATCCTACAATTAATTCTGTCATTCGTGGTATGAGAGTAAAAGTTTTTCGTAATGGTAGTTGGTTTACAGAATACAGTGAAAATCCAGCATGGATAATTCGAGATTTTCTAACTTCCGAAAGATATGGAACAGGTGCATATATTACTGAAGATATGTTAGATGATGATAGCTTTAAAGAAGTTGCTAATTACTGTGACGAAGAAATAGAGTATGTAGACGAAAATGGTAATAAACAAAAAACTGCTAGATATAAGCTAAATATTATTCTTGATAGTCAGAAAGCTCCTATTGAACATTTATCAAGTATGTTAGCTGTATTTGGTGGTTTTATTACTTTTGGTAGTCAGATAGCTTTAAAAATAGAGAAAGCAGAAGTTCCAGTTTACGCTTTTGACGATAGCACTATTGTAAAAGACAGTGTTTCGATTGGACAGACTTCTCTTGATGATACTCCTAATCGTTATAAAATTGGATATTTTGACCCGTCGCAATTATGGACAGAAGTAAAAGTAGTTGTAGAAGATTTAGAAATGCAAGAAGAACAGGAAGGTAAAATTACAGAAAAAACTGTTACTCTTGCTGGCTGTACTTCTCAAAATCAAGCTCTGCGTATTGGCAGATTGTATCGTGATTTAAACAAAGTGTGTTCTTTGACTATCAGCTTTAGTGTAGCTACACAAGGTATGATGTTGGAATGTGGTGATGTAGTTACAGTTACTTATGGTGGTATTTTTACTAAAATGCCGTTTAGAATTACACAGATTGAAGAAACAAATACAGGTATATATCAATTAACTTGTCGACAATATAACGCAAGTATTTATAATGACAGTTTAGGAGCACAGATTGTTAATCCTGGTTATATTAACAATAATTCTAGTTATACTAAAATTCCACCTGTTGTTAGTGGATTGAAGTTAAAAGAAAATACAGTGACTAATGCAAACGGCACATTACAGATTGGTTTTGATGCAACATGGGATGAATTATATTATGAGTATTTTGACCATTACGAAGTCAGCTATTCTCCTGATGGCTATAAATATATTGTAGGTGCTAATACATTTGATAATACCGCATATGTAACTAATCTTGTTAAAGGTAAGTATTATGTAAGTGTACAGATAGTTACCAAAGATGGTATTAAAGGTAGTCCTTGTATTGGAGAAATTGAATTAAGTGGCGTAGATGAACCACCTGATAATGTTTCTATGTTAGATACTGATATTCTTGATGATGGAACAAGACGTTTTTGGTGGAGTTATAAATACCCTGAACCGAACGATATTGTTGGTTTTAAATTAAAATACACACAAGGTAATAATCCTGATTGGAATAATGCCTACGAACTTCATACAGGCGTAATCACTATGCAACCTTTTGAAACGAAAGCTTTAAGACAGGGCGTACATACAGTAATGATTAAAGCTGTTGATAATGCTGGTAATGAAAGTAAAAATCCTGCTTATGCTGTTTTGAATTTAGGTGAGCCTTTACAGAATAATGTATTATGGAGTGCTGATTTGTCAGCTAACGATTGGAGTTCTGTTAGCCATAATGGTATTAAAGAAAATGGTGTTATTAAAGCTCATACTAAAGATGATGTATTGGAAATTAATGCTCAATTACAGCCTATGGCTTATGGTAACTTTTGGATTGAATACGAAATTGCTGGTAGTGCTACTGTACAATATTGTGTTGGTTCAAATGCAAACGCATGGCAAACAGTTGATAGTATAGCTTGGGATAATCCTAATTCTCAACAATGGAGATTTAAAGGATTATATAAACCTTATACTGGTAAAGTTTTGATTAGTAGTACAGATACAACTTATATCAAGATTATAGCAAAGAGTAATACAGATGTTATTCCTGCTGTATCTAAATTAAAAGTATATATTGATGTTCCTGACAGACAAGAGAATTTTGAAAACCTGTCTATCCCTGTTACTGGTTTAACATTACCAATTAAAACTCCGTATTATTACACTACTGCTGTTAATGTCAGTGCTGTTCAGACAAATATCAAAGGTGAGTATGAATTAGAGATTATAAATAAAACTCCTTGTAAGATTAGATTTAATAGGCTTATTAAGGGAGCTACAATTAAACGTGAGCCTGTTGCTGTTGTTGCTGATATTATATGGCAAGGTTTCCAAAGAGAGGTGCTTACATAAAATGGTATGTAATGATGATGGTACATTAACTCTAAGGTGTGATACGCTGGATAATTGGAGTAATGTTAATCCTATTTTAGAATATGGTGAATTAGTTATAGTAACAGAGAATGACAGTGTAAAATTAAAAGCTGGCAATGGCAATGCTAGATTTAACGATTTGCCATTTGTAACGTGAGGTGATTATATGCTACAAGTAAAAGGTAATGATTTATATATCTCGTATGGAGATACACTAGATGTTATCTTTAGAGTAGTCGGTTTTGAGGTAGAACTTACAGACAAAATTCGATTTACTGTTAAAGATGAAGTATATGATAAAGAGCCTTTGGTAGAAAAGGAATTTACTAATATTGAAGGCACAGATATTAATATTGTTTTGTCTAGTGAAGAAATGAAAAAGATTAAAGTTGGTACTAATTATTATGATTTACTTTGCATTAAGGAAGGTAACAAGATAACTTTGAATTTTCCAGCAAAGTTAGTTGTAGAGAGAGTTATTCATAATGAATAAGGTAGTAAATAATGAAAATAAAACTGTTATTACTTTAAATCAGAATAAGTATGGTAAACCTAACACTATATCGCCTGATAATTTTGTTTCTTTAACTAAGAAAGCAGAAGAAGCCGCAGAAATTGCAAGAAAATCAGCAGATAAGGTTTTAAATGTTGTTAATAATTTACAGGTTGGTAATGTAGTAAATTCTGTAAAAGAAGAAAATGGTAATGTTATAGTTACTAAAGTAAATGGTGATACAAATAGCTTTAAAGTAGTAAAGACAGTTAATGGTGTAGCTTCTGATGATTTAGGCAATATTGAATTACCTAATCAGATTATAGTAAAATTTTTAGATTAAGAAAGTGAGCGTGGTATTTATGGCAAGTAAAAATGTATTACTTCAAATGAAAATCGAAGATGTTTTAACAGATATTTTGGTGCAAACTGGCTCTGATAATGTAATCGTAGATACAACAACAAATAAAACTCTGACAACTTATCTTTCTGAAATTGTAGCAAAGATTAATAATATTCAGGGTTCAGCTACGAACGAAACACAAATTAAGGGTTGGATTAGTGAAGCTATCAGTAGTTTGATTAATGGTGCTCCTGAAACATACGATACTTTGAAAGAGATTGCTGATTATATTTCCAATAACCAATCTGCTGTTGAAGCATTAAATAGTGCTATTGGAACTAAAGTAGATAAAGAAGAAGGTAAGGGTTTATCTGCAAATGATTTTACAGACGTTTTGAAAAATAAATTAGATGGTATTACTGCAAATGCTAATAAAACAGAGAAATCCGCTACTAATGGTAATATCAAGATTGATGGCAAAGAAGTTAATGTTTATACACATCCTAATACTGCTGGTAGTAAGCATATTCCTCTTGGTGGTTCTTTGGGGCAAGTGTTACAAAACAATGGGAATGGTAGTGCTGAATGGGCAGACCATAAAGCAGTAGTTAAGAGTGGCGTTTCTACCCCTAATGATTTAGTAAATAACGAGCTTTTCTTTAAACTTCTTTCGTAAAATAGGCAGGTGTTATTATGGCGATTGCAGAGAAAAATATAGTAATAACATCTAAAGATGAGTTAAATCAGACTGTTATTTATAAGCCATATACTTCTGTTGATATGGTGGAAGGTGCTATATCTTCACTTAATGGAATTACACCTGATGATAATGGTAATGTAAATATTTCTAGAATTGATAACGCTAATAATGCTAAATCTGCTGATAGTGTTGAATGGAATAATGTGAAAAACAAGCCTAAAAGTTTTACCCCAATAGCTCATAATCATAATACAAATGAAATTACTGGTCTTGCAGGTGTAGCAACAAGCGGAAGTTACAATGACCTTACAGATAAGCCTACAAATGTATCATCGTTTTCTAATGATGCTGGCTATCTGACACAACATCAATCGTTGGAAGGTTATGTTAAAACATCCGGGCAAAACACGTGGCGAGCACAACAGACATTTAATTTGGCAACTCTCGGTTATGAGCAATATACTACGCCTAATAGAAGTACAGCGTCTGTCACTCCAGCTAAATCGACTGCGACTTATTATGCAACAGGAGCTTTCACTTTAAATTTAGCTACACTTTCTGCTTTGTTAGGCAGTAATCAGTCAACAGTGTTTACAGCATACATTACTGCTGGCAGTAATTATGCGCTATCAATCACTAATGGCGGTACAATTAAATATATCGGTGATGCGTCAGATGTTGCTATTACTAATAGTGGTATGATGTTAAATATTTTTATGACAAAAAATGCTAGTGGTGCTCTTACTAGCATCGTACAAGCTAGTAAGTTGGCGTGAGGTAAGAGAAATGGGACTTAACCGCATGATGTTTAAATTACCAGCAAAGAAGAAAAACGTGTTTACAATGACAATGGGAAATAGCAGTATACAATATGGTTACAGTCGCTATTATGCAACCATAGGCGAAGTCGAGGGTGAAGTGTACCATGAAGGAAAAGCGGTAACACTGAAAATGCTATGTTATTATAGTGGTTATCTTGACTTCGCGTTCAATGTTGATGGTGTAACAAGCGGAACATATAACATAACCATTGAAATCACAGAGGTTGATACAGGCAGAGTAGGACGATATACGTTTGGCAATATGTCATACGCAAGCTATGTTCCTGGTTTTTATCTTAGTCCAAACAACATCCCTAGTGACGTATCAAGATTTTTTGTAGCAAATAACATCGGTAAAAAATACACTGTTGAGCTGATTTTTAATTAGAGGTGATAAGATGAAAACATATACATACAAGGCTAATAGCTACGATAATTTGTACGATTTGGCAGAAGGGTTAGGCAAAGACGGCGTGTTTATCCCATTGTCAATCAGTGACGCAGACCTAGAAGCGTTAGGCGTGACTGTTACACACAAAGAAGAACCGCTAGAAAACATAAAACAACGCAAAATCATTGAGCTTAAATATCAGCGTGACACAGCCGAAGTTGAGCCAATCAAGTATAACAATAATATCTTTGACTATGACGAAAAGGCACGTGATAGAATAAATGCAGCTATCATTGCCTTATCGTTACAAGGCGAGGACGCAAGTATTGACTGGACAACAGCAGATAACGCTGACGTTAAGGTTACGGCTAAAGATTTACGTAAAATTATTGCAAATGTAGCTATTAGAAGTAATAAACTACATACAGTTTATAGACTTGCTAAAGAAAAAGTAGAGTTAGCAAAAACTAAAGAAGAAGTAGATAAAATTACATTAGAGCTTTAATATATTTTGAAAGGAGAGTGATATAATGGCAGAAACAATTCCTAAGTTAATAACTGATGTGGAAAAATACTTTCAGTATGAAGGCTCTGCTAATCCAACTACACAAGATGAATTGCAAGCTTTTATGAAGAATGAACATAGTGTAGTAGCTTGTTTAGCTAAAAAGTTATGGCAACCTGAAACCAACTATACACAAGGACAGATTGTTGAAAGTCCAAATATGCCAGTTGGTTTTTATGCAGTAGCTTTAGTTAATGGTACATCTTATAGTAATGAGCCTGACTGGGGTAATGGTGGTATCGATATTTTTGATGGTAGTATGAAGTGGAATTTGACTAAAGGTAATATTACTGTTAACGGAGTAGAACCTGATGAAAATGGTAATATTGTTGTTAAAGATTTAATGGCTTCAAAATGGGAGTTAAGTTCTGTGTTGTGGAAATGGTTTCATAGATTTGGTAATAATTATGTACCTACAAGTCTTGATAATGCTGGCTGGAGCAGTTTAGGTATATGTATTATTAGTTATGATTTTCCTAATAAAATCAATAATCAGCCGACCGCTAACGGACAGTTAATTAATATTCCATATAGCGGTTCTATACCTAGACAGATTTGGATAGACCAACCGAGTGGTAATATTTGGCATAGAGGTGGTGATAGCAGTAAAAATATTAATAATGAAAGTTTTATTAAGTTGGTAAATTATAATGATGTTTTTAATGCTAGTGGACAATTAATATTTCCAAATGGCAATAAAATGTGGATAGAGTGATATTATGGCAGAATTAGCGAAAAAAATATATATATATCCAGCTAAATTAGTAAATATAGAATTAGAAGAAAAATGGGTACAACCTGTACTCACTTCTAATAGTAGTATAGTTAATGGTAATAGTTTTGGTGTTTCATGTAATTCGTATAGTTCAAATAGTTCATCTGCTAGTGGAGATATATACAAGGCTTTTGATAGCGATAAAACTGGGACTTATTGGAGAAGTGGTACATCTACTGGTTGGTTTTCATTTTATAGTTCGGTTGCTTTAAAAGTAAAGAGTATTGAACTTACACCTTATTATAGTTATCCAATGACAGGCACAGTTGAAGTTTCTAGTAACGGAACAACATGGAGTAAAATAAAAGATTGGACAAACACAAAAAACGCTACTTTTACTATTGAAGTAAATTCAGACAATTATTATAAATACTATAAGGTTAATATTACAAAAATAAGTAGGGATGTTATTCACTGTTGTAATGTTGCTATTGATGCAGTAACTAAAAAGGTAACACAAGAATCAAATTCAAGTGCTAAGTTATATACTACTATTAATGAAGTTGGTAGTGAGTATATTATGAGCAATATTGATGGTATTACTTGTTACACGTCTTTAGGAAGTAATAGTGATATTAGAGCTACTAATGGAAAGGTATTGAAAAACAATAAAGTCTATTCTATTTTGAGAACTGGAAAACCGCCATACAATAGAGTAAGTTGGAATACAGCAGGTACTTATACTTTCACTGTTCCTGAAGGTGTTAGCCGTGTATTATTAAGTTTAGCTGGTGCTGGCGGTGGCGGTGGTGGCTACGCTTATAATGAATACGCAGAATGTTGCCGTGGCAGTAGAGGTGGTAGAGGAAATCTTGTATATCAATATATAGATGTTCAACAAAGTCAAACATATTCTATCATTGTAGGTTTAGGTGGTACTGCTGGAAGAAGTAACATTCATATTGGAACATATAATTATAGAGGTGATGATGGTGGTAAAGGTGGAACTTCTTCTGCTTTTGGTGTTCTTTCTTATGGTGGCAATGGTGGCAATGGTGCTACTATTGATGGGTCTACTCATGGTGATTTAGGTAGTGCGCCTGACGTTGCCAATACTGGTAACGGACAGGGTGGTGAAGGCGGTGCTGGTGGAACTCTTACTTTCAGATGGGATAAAGAAGGCGACCATGATGTTGGAAACTTAACATCTGCTAAAAATGGTAGTGATGGTTGGTGTATTATTGAGTATGGTGGTAGTATATAATGCAATATTCGAGTAAATGTATTATTAAACGATGTAGAAATTTTGCTGAAGTTGACAAACTGCCTATTTATCTAAATAATGCGTGTCCTAATAAATTAGGTGCATATAGACGTTATAGTAATAATAATTTACAATTTCTAAAAGATACTATGCTTTCATTGTATGATGATAAAATAAGTAAATGTACTATCTGCTCTAGTGGGATGCAGGCATTTAAAGTTTTGCTAGATAATATTGGCGAAACATCTTCTAAGATTGTTGTATCTAATAAATGTTATTTAGAACTAAGGTTGATATTAGACTATTATAAACAATATAATATTGAATTTGTTGATATTAACGATATAAATAATTTTGAAAGTAGTTTAGTACCTAATTCATTAGTCATAGTTGATAGTGTTGATTGCATGATGTTAGATAACTTTAATCTTAAAGAGATTATAGATATTGCACACCAACATAATAGCTTTATATGTGTAGACAATACTGTTCTATCCAGTTATTACTACAATCCTTTTAATGATAACGCCGATTATGTTGTAGAGAGCTTAACTAAATATAGTGGTGGACATGGAGATGTAATGGCTGGTATTCTTTTAGGTTTTTTCGATGATAAATATAATGCTTTAACAGGTGTAACTTTAGACCCATTGTCTTGCTATTTACTGCAAAGAGGTATTAGTACATTACCATTAAGATTAGATAGAATAACTAATACATCTCAAAAAATTTATAAATATCTAAAATCTAAAGTTAAAAATGTTAGATATTATGGTATTGGTGGGTTAATTGTTTTTACTTGCGGAAGTAGAAGCAAAAATATAGAATTTATTAAATCTTTAAAGATGATATTAAACACTACTAGCTTTGGGCAAGATAATACTACTATATCATTATCATATAAATTAGAGGTAGAATACTATCCTGATATTCCTGCTGATTACAAAGAATATATTAGGCTTTCCGTTGGACTTGAAGATTATCGTGATATAATTTCTGACCTAGAATTAGGATTTAGAATGTTAGAGTTATTAAAGTGGGAGTGGTAATATGGTTAAGAAAAATAGATTTGCGCAACCTATGTATGGCAAAATAATTTATATATATGAAACAGATTTAGAGCTTAATCAGTTATCTACAATTTTTTCGCCAACTACTTTTTGGATTGATGTAACTGGTTTAGATTGTGAAGTTGGTTATTTGGTTGATTTTAAAGAAGGTGTTGGTTTAGTATTAACTCCACCGCCTAATAAAGAATATACTTTTGAAGAATTAAAACAACAGAAATTAGAATTAGAAGATAACTATATAAAAAAATTAATCACTGGCGGTTTTACTTCTAGCTGTACTGGTGAAGAAGTTAGATATGATAGTGATACTGAAACACAACAGACTATGACGGGTATTGCTATTAATGTAGATAGTGATTTATTTAAAGAGAAATATCCGAATGGTTGTCCTGTTCGTGGTTATGTTGGTAATAATGTAGAAAAATCTATTTTAATGCTAACTCCTGAACAAGTAAAAAGATGGTTAGCTGATTTGTATATTCATGTCGGTGATTGTAAAACTAAAGGCTGGATTTTACAATCTAGAATTAAAGCTTGTACAACAAAAGAAGAATTAGATGCAATAAATTTTGATTAAAGTAGGTGATAACCATAGCTATATTAGTACAAATTGTAATAGGTGTATTAGTTGGCGTTTTGACAGCAGTTATTTTAAATTTTCGTAATGAATGGTATAAGGCTAACGAAAATAAGAAGATTGAAGATGAAACTATCAAACGTGCTATGAAAGAAATCTTAGGTAAATTTTTAGATGATATGTATAGTTATTATACTGATGTTGGCTTTATTCCATTAGACAAACTTCATCAAGCTAGACGCATTTATGACAGCTATCACGCATTAGGCGGTAATGGTACTGGAACAGCAGAGATTAATAAACTAGAGCTTTTACCGAATAGCAAGGAAGAAATAAAATGAAAGATAAAATCTTATCATTCATCGGTAAACTAACTAATAAACTAAAAGTAAGTACAAAAAGAAATCGTAAAATCAGACTTGATATAATCAAATTTATTGTTGGTTATATCATTTTTGTTTTTACACTCTTTTTGGTTGGTTGGTGTTTTCTATGGTATGTTAAAGGTTTGCCTGATTTGATGTTATTACTAGAGGGAATTAAAGCATTATCAGCACCAGCAGTATTAGCAGTAGTTAAGTTTATCTGTGATAGTACGATGAATTTTGTTGATAAAAATAACAATGGAATACCTGACGAATTAGAAGAAGGGAATAATAGATTGGAGCGTGATAAGTAATGAAATATTTTGATATGAGTGAGTTTAAATGTAAGCATTGTCATTTGTTACCTGAAAATGGTATGAATCCAATTTTGTTAGCTAATCTTGATAAATTACGTGAAATGTATGGTTATCCTATTATTGTTAGCTGTGGTTATCGTTGCCCTAATCATAATCGTGAAGTTGGTGGCGTTTGGAATAGCCAGCACGTTTTAGGTAACGCCGCTGATATTTATGTAAATGGTGACTATCAAACTTTTTATAACTTAGTTGTACAGAGTAGATTATTTGATGGTGTTGGTTATTATCCGTATGACGAATTTGTTCATGTAGATGTACGTGATAATGGCAACAATCCTAACCTGTATATGTGGTAATCATGTATGCAATATTTAGATATGTAGCTGTTGGAATGGTTGGCTTTGGGTTAGGTTGTAGCTATGTTTATACACGATTTGTGCCTAACCTTAAAAGTCAAATAGCAGTACAAGGCGATACAATCAGTGATTTAAGAAAGATTATTCGCTTTAGAGATATAGCTAAAAATGAGAATAAAACGGAAATTAAATATGTTGAAAAACAAGGAAAAGCTGATAGTGATGTAGAATTAGCTGACAAAGAAAATATCAAAGTTAGAGTAAATAACAATAATTATCAATTACTTAATAATATCACTGAAAACAGTAAATTTGAGAATGGCAAATTGGTTATTGATAGAGAAAATATTACTACTGTTGATTTGACTAATACAGTGAATGAATTGGCTGATGAAAAGGCTAAGAAATATAACCGAATTGGAAAATCCGATTTTGGCTGTATATATAATAGGAAGGAAAGTGATATTTACACTGGGATTAGATATAATGCAAAGATGTGGGACGCTGGATATTATCATAATGTCAATGGCTCTGATTGGCTGATTGGCGTACATTATAAGTTTTGATTTTAGGCTTGTGGAGAAATCTGCAAGCCATTTTTTTGTTTAAAAAATCATAAAATCCGTATTGACATATCCGTAAATCTGTGTTAAAATAAATACATCGTTAAGAAAGGAGTGTAGCTTATGAAAACGAAGTGGAAAACTGTAAGTGCTGTGTTGGCTGTGTTGACAATCGTGTCAGCTTATCATGCAGAACAAAAAACAGTTATAGAAAAAGAAGTAGTTAGATATGAAAAACTATCTACTAAAACAGTACAATCGTTTACTGCTGAAGTAACAGCTTATACTGCTGGTTATGAGAGCTGTGGGAAATTACCTAACCATCCTGCATATGGCATTACTGCAAATGGGAACAAAGTCAGAAAAGGAATTATAGCTGCTGATACTAATGTTCTGCCATTTGGTACTAAAGTTTATATTGAAGATTTAGGTATTTTTACAGTTGACGATACTGGCGGTGATATTAAAGGTAATCGTATTGATATTTATATGGATAACCTAAATGAAGCTATGAAGTTCGGTAGACAAAACAGGAAATTAATTGTGTTGAATTAAGAAAGAGGTAATTTATGCTAACGAAAGACAATGTAACAAGATGGATTGCAGAGCGCAGAAACAAAACTATTGATGACTTAAAAGAGCAATTAAATGATTTACTTTGCGAATTTTTGGATACAACACCTGAATGTCAGGCTTTATATCGCAAATTTAGACTTGCTATTTTGGAAGTTAAAGATATGGTCGATGAAATAGATTTGTATGTAGGCGTTAATTATTTTTGTCAAAATCCAAATTTCAGCATTTTGTTTGGTAAACAAGGTTTTATTGCTGGATATATATTTAGCAAGGAAGAGTGTTTGAAAGAGCAAGAAAAAATTAAAGAATTACATCAACGTATTTTAGAAGTTGAGTTACAACACAATGAATTGATAGATAAATGCCGTAGTTTCAGAAGTCCACAAAAGGCGGTTCAATATCTTCAGGAAAATGGATTTGACACATCGTCGCTTCAAAATATCACTAAAGAAGGTGAGTAGTTTTTATGTGTAATTCATTATCCGAAAATAAAACAAAAACGGATTTGTGCGAGATTTTAGGAATTAAGCAAGAAGATTTAGTTCAGCTTGTTCTTCCGTTTACTGTTGCTAAAGCTACTTATCCTTGCGAAGTACAAGAAAAATATGACGGCTGTTTTTGTATCGCATATAGAGATATGAACAGTGAAGATGGTTTTAGTCATACGAAGATTTATAGTAGAACAGGTAAGCAATATCTTTCAATGCAACATCTAGAGAAGTGCTTTAATGAAATGTTCAACGGAACAAATAAAGACTTTGTTATCTTTGAAGCTTATATTCCGAATACAATCCAATCTGAAATCAGTGGAGCTTGCCGAGATACAGTTAATCAACATCCCGAAATAATTGCTGTTATTCACGATTGGCTAACTATGGGCGAATATCTCGGTAAACTCCAAACGCCTTACAACACTAGGTTAGGTGAGTTAATAGTCGCGTATTCTAATTTTCATTATCCTTGTATGATGTTACCCAAAGGGAGAGTTTGTTATAACCTTCAGCAGATTAAAGATTTTGCACAAGAAATCTTTGATAGAGGTGGCGAAGGCGTAGTTGTTAAAAAACTTGCTGGTTATTACAAACATGGTAAAAGAGTAGCTGATTTAATGAAGTACAAACAGACAATCTCTTATGATTTAGAAGTTGTTGATTTACAAGAAGGAACTGGCAGATATAAAAATGCTGTCGGCTCACTGATTTGCAGATTTAGTGGTAATAGACTTATTAGCGTAGGAACTGGCTTAACAGCTCAACAACGTAAATTATGGTGGTTAAATAAAAAACTTGCTATTGGACAGATAGCTGAAGTTCAAGCTATGAGATTGACAGCAAGCGGTTTATTAAGAGAACCACGTTTTAAAGGTTTTAGAACAGATAAGGCGGTGGCTGATTATTAAAAATGTAATTATTGAATATCTACTAGCTTTAGTTGTGGTTGGTAGTTTTTTTATTAGCGACATATTTTTCATTACATTAAGAGGTGATAGAGTGAATATTATTGTTATATTAGGCTTGTTTTTGTTGTTAGCTAAAGAAGCTGGTTGGACATTGGTTTCGTATGAATCAATCTGCGGCTTTATGGCTTGTTTAGTTGGAGCATATGCTTTTATTGCCATTATGAGCTTTTTGCTTTTCGCATGGTTTGTATATTATGTATTGAAGAAAGGAACAGAGTATGGAAGAAACAACAAAAACATCTAAGCATTATGGACATAAAATTCAGCCAATCGAATACATTCAGCAAGTAATCAAAGATTTACCTGTTAATGGCTTTGAAGGTGCTTGTATTAAAGATATTATCAAATACTGTTCTCGTTATGGCTTAAAAGATAGTAAAGAACAAGAAGCTAAGAAAATTCTTGATTATGCTTTGTGGCTTTATATGGAAAGTCAAAATATGACAATCAATCCACGTACTGATAATCACGAAGAAATCTATAAGGCTTTATTTCAACCTAAACATCAACAATTATAAGAGGTGATTAAATGACTTATAAGGATATTAGCTTTTGTTTAAGAAGTAAAGAGCGTTTCTGTAAAGAACATGGTAATGCTCCAATCTGTCAAAACAAAAGATGTTTTAGACATGGAACTAAAATTCCTAGTGATTTACCTAAATGGGAATTGATTTGTTGGGCAGATATGAGCTATGGCTGCAAACATTATAAGGAGAAAACTAATGGAAAAGAATTTTGATAAAATTAGAGTTATTATTGCTGGTAGCAGAAGCTTTGATGATTACGATAAGTTATGTAAAGATGTAGATGAATTTATTAGTATGCAAAAGTTTTTCGCTGGACTTGGTGCTTATAAAAGTAAAGAAGTTGAAATTGCCAGCGGTGGAGCTAGAGGTGCTGATAAATTAGGTGAACGCTATGCAAAAGAACATAACCTGTCTTTAAAAGTTTTTCCTGCTGACTGGGATAAATATGGTAAAGGTGCTGGCTATATCAGAAATGAAGAAATGGCTAAGTATGCTAATTGTCTGATTGCTTTTTGGGATGGACAGTCTAAAGGAACAGCTCATATGATTGATTTAGCACCTAAATATGATTTAATGACTGCTATTGTTAAGACTGGTAATTGATATGTTTATTAATCTGCACACTCACGATAGTAAAGGCTCTGTTCGTGATGCAATAGCTATTCCTGAAGAAATTACTGCTAGAGTAAAAGAGTTAAATCAAACTGCTTATGCTATCACTAATCATGGTAGTACAAGCAGTCTACTAACTCATTATAAGTTAGCTAAGAAAGCTGATTTAAAATTTGTCTTTGGCTTAGAAGCATATATCTGTACTCATATCGGTATTAAAGATAGAGATTATAAACATATCTGTTTGTTCGCTAAAGATATGACTGGCTATCTAAATATTTTAAAGATGGCTACAATCAGTTATGATAAAGGTTTTTATTATAAGCCTAGAATTGACTGGAATATTCTTAGGGAACATCAAGAAGGGTTAATTATCTCTAGTGCTTGTTTAGGTGGTATTCTTGTTTTCAGGAATGAAGATGGTAGTTTTAATGAAATGGCTATCTTTCACGAATTAGAAAAATGTAAGAATGATTTTGGTGATAACTTTTATATTGAGTTCCATACTAATCAGATGAAAGAACAGATTGAGTTTAATAAGTTGTTATATCGTATGTGTAATGATTTGAATATTACGAATGTTATAGCTACTTGTGATGCTCATTATGTTTTAAAAGAACAGGCATGGGTACATCGTTATTGGAATGGTATTGATGAAAATGATGAGAAAGCCTATTATCAGACAGATGATTTTTACTTACATTCAGAAGATGAAGTAAAGAAAGCATTGTCTTATTTGCCTAAAGATTTTGTTCAACTTTGCATTGATAATACAGTTAAATTGACTGATAGATGTAATGTTGAATTAAAGTTTGGTGAAGATAATTTCCCAATCTATAAATGTGATAATCAGGTCGAGAAAGTTAAAGAAATTTGTAGAATAGGTTGGAAAGACAAGATTATTCCATTTATTCCTAAAGATAATCGACAGGTGTATTTAGATAGGTTTCTTGAAGAAATGAATGTTTTAGAGAAAGCTAATTATCTTAATATGATGCTGATTACATGGGATTATATGAAGTGGGGACAAGATAATGGTATTCGATTTGGTGTAGGTAGGGGAAGTGTAGGTGGTAGTTTAGTTGCTTATTTAATGGATATAACTAAAGTAGACCCAGTTAAAAATAATTTATATTTTTCACGTTTCTGTAATTTGCATAGAGTGACAACTGCGGATAGAATTATGTCCCTATGGTTAGGAAACTTCCATAGCAAAGTGTGCTAACTGTTTGGCAAACAGGTGTGAGATAATTCCATAGATATTATCTTGCTAACGGCGAAGTGCAATTCATTTATTGTTAACGCCGTGCTAAGTTAATAATGTTGATTTATCGACTTATTATAAATGTGTAGAGAGTAATCGTAGGAAAGAGAACGCCACTTTCTGAAAAACACACTACCTAAGTCTAAAAAAGATATGGTAATGACGTACTCCAACTTTTAGTTATGTGCTAGAAGTTGATAGATGTCGATGTTATGCAAAGAGAAAGACAAAGAGTAATTGAATACTTACGTGAGAAATATGGTTATGTTTATCAGGTTAGGACTTTTACAAGTATGAAGCCTAAAGCCGCTTTACAGAAAGCTGGAATGTGTTTAGGTGTACAAGCTAGTAAAATCAGAGAGTTATCTAAATTAATTAATGATGATGATAAATTATCTGATGACGATAAGTTTGCTGGTATTCCACTTAAAATAGAAGAAGATAAAAAGCTGGTTAAATTAGCTAAAGCATTTTTGGGTATTATTTCTAATACTTCTGTTCATGCTAGTGCTGTATTAGTTTTCCCTAAAGAACCAACTAATTTCTGTGCTATTGAACGAAAAGGTGATACTTTCTTAGCGGCTTATGATTACCATGAGTTAGAGGAATTAGGTTTAGCTAAGATTGATGTTCTTGGTTTAAAAAACATGGATATTATTCAAGACACTTTAAATTTACTTAAATATCAGGGAATTAACTTAGATTTGAATACAATTCCGACAGACGATAGTAAAACGGCAGAATTATTGTGTAATGCCGAAACTGCTGGTGTATTTCAGATTGAAAGTAATATGATGCGTGGTTTAGTAAAGGAAATTCAGCCAAAGTGTTTTGAAGATTTAACTGCTATTGTTGCATTAGGTAGACCAGCAGTATTATCTTGTGGAATTGACAAAGAGTATATCAAAGAAAGGAAGAAGAAGATTGGTATTCATTCTAGGACAAAATAAAGATATTATCATTACTGACATTAGTAAATATTATTTTTGTTATGATTACTATGAGTGTAAAAAAGAATACTGGTTGTTAGCTCAACCTATTGATAGTGACGAATCATCTAAAGCTTTGGTATTAGGTGAATTTAACGAAGAATATAAAGCACAAGAAGCTTTAGAAGAAATGTATTCTGCTTTAAAAGAAGGAAATAGTTACGAGGTAAAAGCATGATGATTAAAACCTATTTAACTTTTACAGCACTGTGTTTACTTGTTCTTGATTTATATTGTACTAGCAAAATGATTTTAGAAGATGATATAGAAAAATCTACTCAATATTGCAAGGTTGGCATTGGTTTGTCTATTTCTGTAATTTTAATCTGTCTGTATTCATGGATGATGTTATGAAAAATAAAGTAGTCTATATTTATGAAAATCATGCTGGCGGTGATAATTTTATCAGCGATAAAGAATATACTAATAAGGAATTATACTGCGAAGAATGTAGAGATAGCGATAGATTACTTTATAAAGGCACATACGATGAAATTCTTACTTTGTTAAAGAAAGATATTAAGAAAGCTCAACGTATCTACAAAAAGGCTACTACTGACGATGAAAGGTTTGATGCAGAATTTGAACTTGATAGAGCTATATCTAACTATCAATACATTAATAACTTGCTCAATCAGTATTTTTGGGACAGAGAGGAAGAAGAATGTTAGAGTATGAAATTGCTTATATAACAGCACTTGCTTATGTGTTATTTCATTTGATTGTTGTAGGATTATTGTTATTTGTATTAGCTACTTTTTCTATGTACGCTTTTTATTATCTGTTGAAATTAGGGAGAAAATTATTTGATGAGTGGTAATATTATTTTACATGGGTTAGATGAAAGACTTGATAAGATTTTAGAAGATACTTATTATCAGCTAATTTATCAAGAACAGGTAACTGCAATAGCTACGCAATTAGCTGGTTGGTCGGAAGGTGAAGCTGATGGTATTCGTAAAACTATCGGCAGAAAAATTCAGAAAGAACTTGACTTGCTTATTCCTAGACTGATTAAAGATTTTATTAGTCATGGAATGAAAGAAGAAAGTGCAAAACAATTAGCTAGTGCTATACAGGCTTGCGGTAGCTACTCGTTCAATAAAGCACATTCTGTTGAATATGGTTTAATAGCATATCAAACAGCCTACTTAAAGGCTAATTACCCAGTACAATATATGTGCTCATTACTTAATGCCAATATAGACACAACAGATGATGTAATTCCTTATATCAACGAATGTAAGCGTATGGGAATTAAAATATTACCACCTGATGTAAGTAGAGGAAATCTTCTCTTTGTTCCTGAAAATGGTGCTATCAGAGTTGGTTTGTCTTATATTAAAGGTATTAGCAATATTACTGTCGATTATTCTGATAAAGGCAATCTAATTAACTTCTTTGCTCGTAATAAATATAACAAGCGTATTAAAGAAGCATTAATTAAAGCTGGTGCATTAGATTGTTTTAATTGTAGTAGAGCAGAACAATTTGCTATCGCCATGAATATCAAAGATGAAATCAATAGCGAGAAAACTAAAATTAGAGTGGCTAATACTAAAATCAGAGAAAAAGAAGAAGAATTAGCTAAATCTAAAGAAGGCACTAAAAAGGTTGGTAATCTTAAAAACCAAATAGAAAATCAACATAAAGCTATTGCTAAATCAGAAAAAAGAATTAAAGAATTACAAGACAGTATTAAAGCTGATTATGATGAAGCACAAGGCGAAATTGATGTTCTTGGTTTTACTTTTCATGATAAATATGAGAAGTACGATACTGAAAAATATCAGGTATATAACAAAGAACTGACAATTCAACAGAAGATAATTTGTGATATTATTTCCGTCAGAAAGACTAAAGATAAACGTGGTAGGAATATGGCATTTATATCTGCTATCCCATATATGGGTGTAAAGCAAGACTTTGTTATGTTCGCTAATCACTATCAAGAAGTTAAAGAAGGAATATATGCTATGTTAGTAGCTGGAAATCAAGTTATCGGCGTTGGTGTAGCACAAAAAAAATAGACTGGACATTTTAGTCCAGCCTATCTTAAAAATTATAATTGTGAGCCAATCTCTTTAGCTTTGCGTTCAAGTTCAGTTACTTTGTCTTGTTTGCATTGCTGATAAGCTTTTATAATATATGGAACAGCTTCATCACTATCAAGCCAACGTCTAATTTGTGAGCTAAGGCAATTTGTATTTAAAGGTTTAATCCAAAAATCAGCAGATGTATTGAACTTTTCACATAATCTGTCTACGAGTTCTACTGAAATTTTAGTGACTTTACCTTTCTCGTTTTGATAATATGTAGTGTAACTAGAGCCGATAAATTTAGCAAATTCGTTAATTCCTAAACCTAATTTCATACGAGCATTGTAAAGTTTTTGGGCAAATTGAGCAACGTCATAATCATTCCCTGAATAAAACTTCATAGTCATTTTGATAACTCCTTTCTCATTCTCTATGATTTAATTATACGTTATAAATTCAAATATGTCAATCCGAATAATGAATTATGATACTAAAGTTTCTGAAATATGATGTGTAATTATTCAAAAAGGGATTAGAAATGTTTTTAAAAATGTTTTTTAGGAACGTAAATGCAGTAACCATACTGGTTTGAAGGCATTGTTCGGTATTATACTATAAGTAAAAAATTCCTGCCAAGATTTTACCTCGAAATATTTGACGTATTCTTCATTAAGGTGTAAAATATATACAATCAATTTGCACCTTTAAATTGGTCCTGTGAGACTGCAAGGTATAAGTTATTATGAAACCTAAGGCCTTTTTGCACCATCATGGGATGAGAAGGCCTTTTATTATGCAATTTTATTATAAAAAACAGGAGGTAAAGCTAATGGCTAAATCAAATGTATCTCTGGGTGGCAGAGATATACTGGATCTGGAAAGCCTCAGCGTTGAGGAAATCGAGCTGGTTTTGAAAACCGCCGAGGAAATGAAGAAGATTATGAAGAGGGATATCAAAAAGGTGCCCTCACTGCGCGGTAAATCTATCATCAATCTGTTCTATGAGCCCAGTACACGTACCCGTACATCCTTCGAGCTGGCAGGCAAATATCTGGGTGCCGATGTAGTAAACATCACTACATCCTCCTCCAGTGTTGTCAAAGGTGAATGCCTGCGCGACACCATCCTGACTGTACAATCCATGGCTTGTGATGCGATTGTTATGCGTCACCCCATTGAAGGCGCTGCAGCATATGCTGCTAAGGTTGCAGACCCTGTAATCATCAACGCTGGCGATGGCGCACACGCACATCCTTCTCAAGGCTTCCTGGATATGTTTACTATCCGTGAGCAGGGCAAAAACCTGAAGGGTTTGAAAATGGCAATTATCGGCGATATTCTCTACAGCCGTGTTGCCCGCACCAATATTGCTGCCTGGACCAAAATGGGCGCTGAGGTACACGTTGCAGGTCCTATGACTCTGCTGCCGCATGACATCGCTTCTCTGGGCGTTACCGTACACAAACGCGTTGAAGAAGCAATCGAAGGCGCTGACGTAATCGATATCCTGCGTATTCAGCTGGAGCGTCAGCAAAAGGGCCTGTTCCCGTCTCCGCGTGAATATGCACGTATCTTCGGTATTAACGAAAACCGCCTGAAGCTGGCTAAGCCTGACGTAACCGTGCTGCATCCCGGCCCGATGAACCGTGGTCTGGAAATCTCCTGGGAGGTTGGTTACTGCGATAACGCCGCAATCCGTACTGAGGTACAAAACGGCGTAGCTGTACGTATGGCACTCTTATTCTTGACTTTGACAGGAGGTAAACACATTGAAAACGTTGATTAAAAACGGCAGGGTAGTAGACCCCAGCCAAAAATTAGATGCTGTAATGGATATCCTCGTTGAGGATGGCAAAATTAAAGCTTTGGGCAAGGATATTGCCGAAGCAGCTGACGAGGTTTTTGATGCAACCGGCCTCGTAGTAACTCCCGGTCTGATTGACGTACACACTCATATGCGTGAGCCAGGCCTGGAAGCTAAGGAAGATATTATCAGCGGTACCAAGGCTGCTGCTGCCGG
>ULYQ01048259.1_pt1 | contig 28495 bp, 26 predicted proteins | sample 1962271 | NCBI WGS metagenome assembly ULYQ01 (sample SAMEA4835865, study PRJEB28245) | human gut metagenome | biome: gut microbiome; material: fecal sample | place: Denmark | collected 2008
AATCTGTTTCTGCGGGAATTATCCAAACAATTTCCACAGGATACCATTCTGATGTGCTGTGATGGAGCTGCATGGCACAAATCAGGAACACTGGAAGTGCCTGAGAATATTGTGCTTTTCCATATCCCTCCATACACACCAGAGATGAATCCGATAGAGCAGATCTGGAAGGAGATACGAAAGCGCGGCTTTCGAAACGAGGTTTTTGCAACCTTGGAGAAAGTCGTTGATCGTCTCTGCGATACCATTTGCTCGCTTACCCCTAATACCATTTTCAGCATTACCGGACGCGATTGGATTATTAAAGCGTTTAATTAGGTTTTAGTATGAACACAGAAAGTATGGCGAAAATCATGAACGCGCGGTCCTTTCCCAGTATGCGGTATCTTACACAGAATAAGCATTTCTCTAAAGTTTTCGTACACCGTGCTCCGCGAATAATGTCCTCTCGAAGACGGGAACAGCCATTCAGTATCGCCCGGCAGTTTAGAGCGGTAGTCGCTCAAATATGCAGTCAGTGTGGGGTGCATCGGAACGATTCTATCCTTGCCGCCTTTTCCGTTCCTAACGAACAAAGTGCCTTCTTTGAAATTGCAATCAGTTATTCTAAGCCGTAATGCCTCATTTACACGCAACCCGCAGCAATACAAAACGCGGTATATTGCCGGTAATACAATCTCTCTGTACGGCGCATTTTTTCGCTGAGGCAGATTATCCGCTGCACCGATCAAACGAGATATTTCTTCTTCAGTAAAAATGTACGGAGAGAATGTTGAAGTGCTTTTTACCCTACTTCGATCTGGGACAAACGAGCAGTGATCGTGTTCATATAGATATTCGCAAAATGACCGGATAATATTGTGACGCGAAATTTTTGTCCTGTTGGAGAGGTGCGGCTTATATGAATCCCACAGTTCTATCAACTCTGAATCGACGATTATGCTACCAAACCCAGATTGCATGATCAACCGGTCAAACTCTTCAAGATAGTATATTTGGTTTTTGTTGTTATAGCCCTCTTGCTCCCGTTTTTCACAAAATGCACGCATCATAGGGGCAAATGCGCTATTGAATTTCGGATCTCTCATTTCACCACCCCCAATCCCAATGCGCAAAGGCGCAGATGCTCAGGATCAACTCTCAGATAGCTTGTTGCGACATTTATGTCGCTGTGCCCCAGAATTTGAGATATATTGTCCAAAGAGGCTCCCTGTTTCAGCATATTTGTTGCAAAAGAGGATCTCAATGTGTGAACACCGGAATGGCGCTTGGCAGTAAAATCTATCCCTGCCAAGCGCATATATTTCCTGATTTCCGAGTTGAAATTGTTATGATGATTAAGTGGCTGGAAGGGTGCATTGTGACTAAGAAAAATAGCACTTTCTTCAGATGACGGCCTGCCATATTTCAGATATGCAATAATAGCTTCTCCAATTTCTGCACTAAGCGGTATGCTTAAAGGCTTTCCTGTTTTGTACTGAGTAATTCTGATACAATTCTTTCGCCAATCTATATTTTCAAAGCGTAGTAAGACGACATCACTTATTCTCAACCCGGTTCTGGCGAGCAGTAAAAAGATCGCATAGTTTCTTTTTCCAATGGGGCTGGCTGTATCAATACCGTGCCGCGTCAATGTCTGTATCCGAAGCGAGGATGTGATTGTTGACGTTCTGCTCGACCGCCAGTTTGAAAAGCTGCCGCCCGATGCGCTCTGCAAACACGCCGAGCGTACCGTCCAGCATCTGCTTCAAGGCGCGCGGAAGGTATGCGCCTGCCTCCAGCGTGTGCAGAAACCCTGCGTAAAACCAGATCGCCTTTTCGATGAACTCGCTCCGGCTCTGGCATTGATCCTCACGGTAGTTGTCCTCCACAATCTGCTTGCACTCCGGCGTCAGCCAGAGTGGAAACTTGATCTTGTTGTTTGCCATGCCAATTTTCCTCCAATTTTGTGCGCAACCCCGCTGTTTTCCTTGAAACAGCGGGACTATCTGCGCTTCCGACCCCAACAGGGCTGTTTTTGCCCTCTCAACAACCCCTGTCCGAAAGTCCCAAACTGCCCGCACTGCGGGCAGATGTGTCTGCCAAGGTGCGCGCACGACACCTTGGCTTTCTCCTGCCTCGCCGCTTGCGGCTTCTCTCTCCGCCGAAAGCCGCCCGCAGGCGGTTTCCTTCTGCGCTTGCCATTTCCGCAACGCTCCCGCACGTCGGCGCAACGTCCGGTTTTGAGGCTTCTGTCGGGTACGCGCTCGGCTGTGTCCGGAAAGCCGCACAAACCGCCGACACGGGTGCGACGGCGCGGAACACGCTGTTGGTCACAGCTGCATCTCCTGCGTGGGCGCATCCTGCTCCTGCAGAATCTCCTGACAGAGCTGATCCAGCGGTTTGTGCTCCCGCTGCATACAGTAGGCTTCCATCTTTTCACGCAGCACCTCTTTCTCTGCCGCATTCAGGTGATAGGTAAGAGATTGATCATCGATTCCGCTGCCATAGAGCGTGATCTCCAGCTCATCGCAGACCTGCTGGCGCTGCATATCGTAGTTGGCATAGATATTCAGCGCATGGTCGTTTTCATCGGTTTCCACGAACGTACCGAACGCTTCGTCAACGTTGAAGCACGGAACGACGTAAAAATTCAGTGTTCGGTCATCCATCGCCTCTATGCTATCCTCGAAATAAAAATTCTGTACAGTGAGTCTGCTTGGCGTGGTCAGTTCCTGTCCATCCAGCCGGTCGAGGAAGATGCGCCAGCGGTCATCCTCGGAAATCTCAGCCTCCTGAAATGCCTGCGCTGTCGCATCCGCCATGTTCTGCATCGCGTAGACCTTCCAGCCGTCCATGATATTGAGCGCAGAAAGCGTCCGCGCGTCGAAGTCCAGCTCAAACACTCCGCTGACCTCGCCGGTGTTCTCCATGCGGCGCTTCGTCAGCGCATCGAATGTCTCGCGGCTGATTTCTTTGCAGCCGTCCGTTGCTTCAAAGAAGCTCCGCGCAAGCGAGCGCTGTTCCTGCCGGAGATAATCATGGAACTGTTTGGCGAGCTGCAAAAACTCTATGCTGGATTCGTTTTGCAGATAGACTTCCGCGCAGTCCTCCGTGATGTGAAAGCCCGCCGTGCTCATACCTGCGCCTCCGATTTCTTTTGCGGTTTGCGCACTGGATTGTCCTGCGTACAGTCGCTGATGTACTCCTGTACGGCAGCAGGCACGACCTTTTCATAGAGTCGCTGCGCCGCCTTTTGCAGCTCCGCTTCCAGCGTGGAATCGCGCTTGGCAATGTATCGCCGGAGGGCGCGGAGCTTTTCTTCTTCAAATGTGATTTGAATTGTTGCCTGTTTCATAAACTTCTCCATTCTACAAAAAGCAGGCACACGGTTTTTGCCATGTGCCTGCTGTGCGTATTTGTTTTATACGGCCCAATGCTGTGCGCCGGTGAGCTGGTCGAGAATGAGCGATCCGACCGTGACCGCGTCCTCGATCGTCAGGTAATGCGGCGCGCTTTCATCCAGCAGCAGCCGTCCGGATGCCGGAAATTCCTCGTCTGCGAACCAGACCTTCATCCATACAGGATAGCGCGGCGCGAAATCAAATCGCGCACAGAAGTCTGCGTTGGACGGCAGGAGCTCCGCGCCGAGTGATCTGCATCTCCGCTCCAGTTCCTCCGGCGGCAGGATGCCGAGGTCGCGCCGGATGATCAGCTCCGCGTTACGGTCAAGACCGCCGCCGCGCACCAGACCGTCCTTGTATTGAGAAAATGCGATCGTCCGACCGGTCAGCGGCGCACCATCCGCCAGATCCAGATAGTGCAGCAGTGTCAGCGCGTGCCACTTGGAAAGCGGCGGCTGAATCGTGCAGTCCGACAGCCGGACGGTCACGGTCTGCCCAAGTGTTTTCAATGAAAACGAACCGTCTGCATACTGCGTGCCAGCCTTTCCCGCAATATCCTCCGGCGTGTGCTGCGCCAGCCGCTCCTGTGCGACAGAAAGCATCGCTTCAAATTGACGGTTTTCCATACACTCACCTCTGTCCCTATCTTACCATGCTGTTGGGCAGTTTTCAATTGCGCTGTCAATATGACATACCGCCCTGCACCTGCTCGTCCGGCATCGGCGCGGCAACGATTTTGTCATCCACGTGCATAAATATTTCCGGCTGCCGAAATTGCTCGGCAAACCGCTCGGCAAGCTCGTGCGGCAGGTCGGTGAAATCCGATTCGCCGAGTCCGACGATAAAGAAACTTCCCGCGACAATGTCATAAATATCACCATCTGCATCGCGCAGCGCACGGTTGAGCGTCAGACCATCCAGCTTTCCGGACTCGCGGCAGACTTTATGTGGTTCACCGCATAAGATCTGTAATGCGTAGTTTTTTGTAATGTGTAGCAAATTTGATATCTCCTTATAAGCGCTTGATTTACAATGTTTTTCTGTTTACGGATAAAAAATAACTCTCCATAATATTGATACAGCGCAAGCTGAATCATAAAATGGAGGTCATATGATGTTTGAGACGAAACCCGTCCGTATTACGGAATTGGCAAAAGAAACCGAACAATATCTCTTGCAGAAAGGGTGCAAAAAAAGCACACTGGGTGTTTACAAGGCGACATGGCACAAATTCATGGCATTTTCGAGTTCGGATGTTTATTCGCGTACAGCCGCAGAAGTTTTTCTATCTTCGATGGCTGTTTGAACATGGAAAGATTTCCGAAAATTTTTCATATCTGCTTCCAGATATAAAAAGAACTCCTTCACCATTACCCGATGTATGGGAAGAGACGGATGTCCAAAAGCTGCTCGATGTTATGCGGGGAAGGAGGAACTGCTGATGAACATTAAGAAAAGTCTGTATTCCCAGCCGCAGTCGGTCACGGCATCAAAGCCGGATGGCTATATGAGCAGCTATGGCGATAAATGAGTTTCTTCGGCTCCATCTATGCCGATCCTGATTTGCCGCACCGGGCGCGGACAGTCTATATGTACCTCTGTGACCGTGCAGGCGGCGGAAGCTACTGGCCGGGCATCAAAACAATAGCCCGCGACCTGCACCTCTCGCCGCGCACGGTGCAAAGGGCACTGAACGATCTGGAACGTGCCGGATACATCCAGCGCCAGCGCCGGCACCGCGAAAACGGAAGCTGCACGTCAAATTTATACATTATGAATGAGGTCAAATAGCAAACGCGGACGCTCCCCGCCAAGGGGAACGTCCGCGCTTTTGCTGTCACCAGCGCCATGACACCACGGCGCGGCTTGAAGGGCCAACTCTAGCTGAGAACCAATACAGAAAGAAGAAATCTGATTTTAAAGAGGCTGGCCTTTAGCTGCCAGATACTCGTTGCAAAGCAGTCGGTACGGCGCTTCATCCTCCTCGATCTTCGGGAAACGGCCTACGGGCGGGTTGAAGCTGTTGTCGGTGTTATCGTCGTTGCACTGACTGACCTCGCCCAACAGAGCAGCACCCGTGCCCGGCTCGACCTCGAAATCGTGATACATATACTGCTGGATATGGATGCTCTCGCCCGGCGTCAGGCGCACCCGTGTCCCGGCTGGGACTGTGTATGTCCTGCCATCACAGTGAACCGTCACGTCAGATACTTTGTCGATGGACTCATTGGGCAGACTGTTGTATACGCGAATCAGGATGTTTGCGCCGCCGCGGTTGATGATGTCCTCAGTTTTGAACCAGTGGAAGTGATTCGCGGCCATCTGGCCCTCTTTCAGATACAGCAGCTTCTCCGCGTAGACCTTCGGATATTTTTCCGGCTGCGTGCGGCAGCCGTTGCGGATGGTGATAAGAGAGAACCCGAATTTGTCAAAGTTACCGAGGCCGTAATCAGTAATATCCCAGCCGAGCATACAGTCGCGGACTTCATCGTACTCGTGACCCTTTTCCTGCCACTCCTCCGGGGTAAAATTGCAGAACGGCGGCAGATAGCACTTGTATTTCGCGCACATGGCTTCAAGTTCTTTTAGTGCTTTGTTAATTTCAGAGCGTTTCATTTTTATGCTCCCGTTGATAAAGCAATCAAAGCAGATTACGTTCTAATTGCAATGTGTCCAGCCCGAACCGCACAAACGCATAATCCTCCCGATATCCCCCGCTTTTTCCGTTGTGCCAGCTTCCGTAGAGCGAAAACAGCGTCGGATCGACGAAAAGCGGCTCAGGCTCCGCTGCGTTGTGGTGCGGGCCCAAAAGATTGCGGTTGCTTGCCATCAGCTCCAGTTCCAGCACATTTTCACCCGGATGCAGATACGGCGAAAGATCAAGCGTATCGCTAAAAAGCAGCGTTCCGGCTTTCTGCCCGTTTACAAATACGCGCATATACTGGACGCGGCCCGCACAGCGAAGCTGCCAGTTTGTGCTCTGCACGGTGATCGTGCGCTTCAGGCGCATGGCCCCGTGGAAGAACGGGAAGCCCTGCACCGTAATATCCTGCAAGTCAAGGTCTGTGGCCGGAGCACAGAGACGGAAGCGGTCGCCGAATCGAACGCCGTTTTCACCCGCCTGCCAGCCGGAATCCGGCCGCACGGCGAAGCTCCCGAACAGGTACATGGCTTCGATATTCGTCTCATAGCTGACGCAGTTCATAAGCGTCTCTGTGACCTCGCCGTTTCCGTAATAGAAGCCGTCGAACACGTCATAGGTCTGCTGCGACTGGAAATAGTCCAGCTCTAAAACGATCTCGTTTTCACCCTTTCTGGCAAGCGCGGCAATGTTTCCACGCACAAACGAGCGATCAAGGACCCCCTGACCGGTCAGGCTGATTTCCGTGCCGTTCACAGACAGTTTTGTGTGTTGGAGCGTTTCCAACTCCAATGTCAAATCATCCGGCAGGTGATCTGCCGCAAACGCATAACGCAGCCAGATCTTCCGATTCGTTTTCTCCCGCAGCAGGCGCTCGGAGATATACGGAACCGGCAGCAGCTCGGTATATGTCTTGCCATCATAGCTCAGCGCCGCCATATCCAGCGTCAGACTGTTCTGCACCGGCGCGGACAGCGTCCATGTTCCGCCCAACTCCATTGTTTCGGCAATAGGGCTTTTCTGCGCCTGCGGCATCGCGGAATCGTTCTGCATGAGAAGCACAGACTCGCCGGGGGCGAGATGCAGCTTTGCCGCGATTCCGTCTGTCGTCTTTTCAAAAGCAACGGATTTCGTTTTATGTGTCAGCAGATCGTATGCCTCCACGCCCGCAAACGGAAGTTTTACAGACATGTCAGCTGTGTCCGTCTCAGACAGATTGACTGCAAACAGGAAATTTCCATTCTCCGCAAAGCGGAGCGTGCAGCGCACATCGCGGTTTGCCTCCGGCAGAAGCGCACGTTCCCGCACAAGCTCGTCCCACGTCAGGTTACCTTGCAAGAAGCTGAGATCGGCAATTTCGCCGTCGATGCGCGTGGGCTTCCGCCCCGCCAGCATCAGCCGTCCGCCCTGTGCGAGATAGTCTTTTAAAAGCGCGGCGGTACTGCTGTCCAGCGTATCGCAGTCGGGAATCACAACGAAGGAATAGGTACACTGTCCAATGGTCAGCCTGCCGTCCTTGACGCTGCCGTACTTCTCCATCAGCCGCTCGTCGCCGTAGTGATGGCCGATGCCAGCCGCGCCGAAGCGCTCAATGAGCACGTTGAACGGTTCGCCAACGTTGCGCACGGATGCTTCATCGTTCGCACGGTCAAACGTCAGATAGGCTGAATGTATCGGATGGACAATCAGCACGTCCGCCTGTTCGCGGCTGTTGGCAAGCAGATAACCCAGTTCTGTGAAATAGTCGTCGAACGTCTTTAATTCATCCGTCCACGGATTGTGCTCCGAATAAAACGCCGGATAATCCCGCTTGCGCTGGCCGCGGATGGAATACGGGTACAGATGCTGGCACATGAGGTTTACGCCGTTCACATACTGCCATTCGGCGATGCGCTTGAGTTCTTTCGGCGTCACGTCCCAGCCCGCACAGGCAAACGTCTCCGTCAGCACCTGCTTTTTGCCAAGCTGCTGCGCGGCGGACGAGACCTGACGTGGGGTCAGCTCCGTGCCGATTCTGCGTCCCAGCCAGTCCACGCCCGGAATGCTCTCGTACTCATAAAACGGCATCACACCCGCACAGCACCACATCTGCGTGTAAAGCTGGCTCTCCTCGACTGTGTGACCAGTCAGACGGCAGTTGTGTTCTATGCACCAGCGGTAAACGCGACCCATGAAGTTTTCGGTATAGAGTACATTCATCAGCCGCCAGTAGCGGAAGCGGAAGCCGGGCGCTTCCTCGCAGTCCACAAACAGCGCGCCGAGCAGATCGAGAATATCTGCGCCGTAGGCTTTTTTGTACTCTGTCAGCAGCACCGGCGTGTAGGCCGTCTCATAACGGAAATACTGCGGCTCATCGGTGAAGAAGCCCGCAATGCCCTTGCCGAATTCCGCACCGAAGCGTTCAAAATACTTCTCGTGCGTCAGAGCAAGAAACGCATCCGTGATGCGCGGGTCAAGGATATCGACCGTGGAGGAATTCTGGCAGTCGTAGACGCAGAGATACTCTGAAATGCCGTTCGCCGCGCCGGTGATGCGGCGAATATGACCGTTTTCCAGCGTGTAAACGCCAAGCGCGGCTGCATCAAAGTCCGTTTTTCGCTCAAAGCGCAGATAGTGCGCCCAGTTTTCCGGATTTTCCAGCAGCTTGCCGCCGGCGAAGCCGCTCGGCCAGCCGTTTTCATCGTAGCACCACGCCTGCATCCCGCGCTTTTTCGCCTCGTCAACGGATGCCTCCACCGCACGAAACCAGTCCTCGCTCAGATACTCGGTTTCAAGTCCGCCCCGCGCGTGCATAAAGAATCCGCCCATGCCCGCGTCCTGCATCGCACCGATCTGCCGCCGCAGCTCGTCCGGCTCTAATTTGTCGTTCCAGCTCCAGAATGGAACAGGGCGACAAAAGGCTGAAATCAGGTCAGTTGATTTCATTGTTATAGGCCTCCTTTGTGTCCGCTCGGTTCAGACGGTTTGCGCGATATTCACTCGGCGTAACTGCGTAGTGGCGCTTAAATACGGTGTAGAAATAGTTGGAATTTCCGAAGCCGGTTCGTTCTGCAATTTCACTGATCGGCACGTCGGTCTGCGCCAAAAACTCCGTCGCCTTATTCAGACGCAGACGGCGCAGATAGGCCGAAATGCTGCTGCCGGTGGCAGCCTTGAAAATATTCTGAATGTGCGACGCGGACAGACCGACATGATCGGCCAGCGCATCGATGTTCAGCTTCGGATCGGCATAGTTGCGCTCGATATAGCCGATGATCGCGTCAATATAGTTGCTTCGGTTGTCAATGCTGGCAAATGCACAGGAGACGTCCTGCACCAGATCCAGAAACAGCCGCTTGACTGCGCGGGAAGATTCCGCACGCAGAACCTCCGTGCGGAAGCGCGAGGGGTTATATTCCATCGTCACGGCATAGGCACGCTTGAACGTTGCGATATATTCAGAAACGCCTGCAATCAGCAGATCCAGCGTATACGGCACATCTGCTGTCGGTTCGAACCATGCGTCAAAGAAGCCTGCAAGCGCTGCAGCGGCATCGTCAAAGCGCTGGGTGCAGAGAGCTTGTACTGCCTCACTGCGGATCTGCTCTGCCTGTGCCTTGCCAAAGGCCGGGCGTGCATCCAGCTCTGTGCGGGAAACAAAGTGACCGGCGGGATAGAAATACAGCAGATCCAGCCGCTCGTTCAGTGTGCGGTAGGCTGCGGGAAGCTGATCGACGGCAGAAATTCCATTGCACCAGACGCCAGAGACGGAAAACTGCGCGGCTTCAGAGAACGCTGCGCAAAGCGTTTGGGCAAGCGTCTGCGTGTCTACCGTATCCGGCTGCTCACAGACAAGGAGGAACCGGCCCTGCAGCATATCGACCAATTCATAGCGTGTCCCCTGCGGCAGCGTCTTGTCCAGCTGCTCCTGCAACAGAAAATGCGTTCTGCGGTACGACATATTCTGATTGTCATCCGAAATCTCCCGCTGCCGGAGCTGGAGCAGGAACAGCGCAAAGCCGGAATATTGCTCCAACTCGATGCCATTGTCGGAAAATTGCCGCCCGATGACAAAATCGCTGCTTCGGAGCGTAAAAAAGCTGCGGAGAATGGCGTGCTTGATATAGCTGTAGTTTTCGGCGTAGCGCTTTTCCGAAAGCGTATACTGCGTTTGAAGCGCAGCATATTCACGGTTGATACGGATTGTCAGATAGACGGAGATCAATACGGCGAATACCACGATGCCCAGATAGAACAGCAAAAACCAGCGCGTCAGCGCACGGAGCTGTGATGAAATGGCCGAGTCGCTGATGCAGCTGATAAAATACAGGTCTGTATCGGCAGAGCGCGACCATGTGCAGATCGCATTCGCCTCCTGCACGACCATTTGGCCGCTTTCTGCGGCTCCGCCCAGCACAGCTTCGATCACGGCATCCGTCTGTTCCTGTTCCAGCAGCGTCATGCCGCTTGTGTAGGTCTGTCCGTTTGCATCCACGATCAGAAGCTGACGCTCCGTGCCGTTTGCCATACCGTAGCCGAGCTGCATCAGCCGCTCGGCGCTGATATTCGCAACAAAGAAGCCATTATAGCGATTGAGCGAGGTTCTGACCGGCAGAACATAACTGAAAACGGTTTTGTCGGAGGACGTGCTGCGGTAGCGAAGTTGGCGCATTGCCGGCTTTTGCGTCACACGGGACACAGCTGCAAGATTCCGAACGAACGCTGCGTCGAAAAAGTCATCCAGTGTACCAAATGATAACTGATAGGTGTTGCCATTGGCGTAGGCATAACAGATACAGTCTTCCTCTGCACAATAAATGTATACAGAGTCCAGCCATGACGACGCGCGCGTATAGTTTTGCAGCAGCTGCATGGATTGAATGACCGACAGGCTTTCTGTATCCATGGAGTAGATTAGCTGCAAAAGTTTCGGATCGCCGTTGAGTTGCGTGAGCATGGACGAAGCGGTGTCCTGCATGATGGAGGCGGAATAGCTGACGTTCGAGACAATATCCTGCTCTGCGAGATAGGACTGTTCCAGACTCCGTTTTTTGACGTTCTGATAAATGAGCAGAAAAACGAAGGATACCAGCAGCAGGCAGAAAACTAGAATGCCGCTGAGTACCTTAATAAAAAAGCTGTTCTTTCGATCGGTCGGAATATTGGACTTGATTAGCCGCACGAGTTGTCCTTCCCCCCCTCTTCATGCAGAGCATTGCAACTATGCAGTTTCCACAAAGCGGATGGTGAAAACTATTTGCGTACCTAAAAAATATCACAATCCCAACGCACATTTCAACATAATCATAAAAATTCAAAGTCGCGCTCAAAAATCAAAGTCCGCTTTCAGGGCAATTCAAAGCAATCGTGAGAATTCAAAGATTACAAATGTGCACCTCGCCACTATACTGAATTTAGCGAAAACGACAACGAGAAGACAGAGGTGGTTCGTATTGATGAAAGCAGAAACGAAAAAACAGGAACCAGGCACAATCCGCAGACGGTCTTCTTATAACCGGAGCTTGCGCAAGGATAACCGACAGCTGTTTTCCATGTGCGTGCCGGGCATCATTCTTCTGGCGCTGTTTGCGTATCTGCCAATGTTCGGTCTGGTGCTGGCATTCAAGAATTATAAATTCAATCTTGGCATCTTCGGAAGCGAATGGGTCGGGTTCAAGAATTTTGAGTTTTTCTTCACATCCGGTACCTTCGGACGGCTGATCCGCAATACGCTGGGACTGAACCTGCTGTTCCTGCTGTGCAACACGGTCATCACCGTTCTGCTGGCGCTTCTTTTATATGAGATCAACAGCCGCCACGCGATCAAGGCGTTCCAGACGGTGATCTTCCTGCCGTTTATCGTTTCATGGGTTGCCGCGTCGTATGCGCTCTACGCAAACCTCGCCGACGTCAACGGCATTGTCAACGGAATCCTGACGTTCTTCGGAAAAGAAACGGTTTCATGGTACACAACGCCAAAATGGTGGCCCTACATTCTGCTTGTCTGCTATCTGTGGAAGAACATGGGCTACGGCATTATTATTTATTACGGAAATCTGCTGTCGATCGACAAATCCTATTTTGAAGCGGCGCAGCTCGACGGCGCAACGCGCTGGCAGGTCATGTGGAAGATCTCGTATCCGTTCATCCGTCCAATCGTGACCATGTTCTTTATTTTGTCGCTTGGCCGGATTTTCAGCGCAGACTTCGGTATGTTCTATTATCTGACAAAGAACTCCAGTATGCTCTACAGTGTGACGGACGTGATCGACACCTATGTTTACCGCGCACTGCGCGTGACTGGCGACGTGGGTATGTCCACGGCCATCGGCCTGTGTCAGTCGGTTGTCGGCTTTATCATTCTGGTCGTAGCAAATAAGATCACGAAAAAAATCAACGGAGAGGGGACGCTGTTTTAATGAAAAAGAAAAACCGTGTTGGAACAGTGTTCATCTATCTGATTTTCATCGTGCTCTGTCTTGCAATTCTGTATCCGTTTCTCTGTGTGCTGTCCGTGTCGCTTTCCAGTGCCGAGGACATCAAGCTGTATGGCTTCCGCGTGCTCCCGAAGCATCTGGATTTCTCGGCCTATTCCTATCTGTTCCGTGACAGTAAGATGCTCTGGCAGGCTTACGGCACCACGTTTTTTGTCAGCGTCGTCGGAACGGCTATCGGCTGTCTGGTCACGAGCCTGTATGCCTATGCGATTTCGCGCACGACCTTCCGCTGGCGCGGCGTGCTGTCACTGTTCGTGACGTTTACGATGTTTTTCAGCGGCGGCATGGCGGCGCAGTACATCACATATGTCAAGCTGCTGAATCTGAAGAATTCCATCTGGGTACTGATTCTGCCGGGCGCGTTTTCCGCAATGAACACGATCATCATGCGTGCCTATTATGAAAAGCTGCCCTACAGCATGATCGAATCTGCCAAAATCGACGGTGCAAGTGAGTACCAGATTTTCTGGCGCATGATGTTCCCGCTTGCAAAGCCTGCGTTGGCCACAATCTGCCTGACATTGTTCGTCGCCTATTGGAATGCTTACTACGAGGCCATGATGTATATGGATACCGGCAATTATGTGACGATTCAGCTGCTTTTGCAGCGTATGCTGGAAAAGGTCGACTTTCTCAAGAATAACGCGTCTACGGGGCTGCTCGGCGCAGAAGCCGCAAAGCTTCCAGGCGAGGCCATGCGTATGGCAATGTGCGTGCTGACAGTCGCGCCGATGCTGCTGGTGTTCCCTCGCTTCCAAAAATATTTCGTCAAGGGTATGGCAATCGGATCTGTCAAAGAATAAAATCATTGACAGAACGGTATGACATAATAAAAATGAAAAGGAGAAACACAAATGAAAAAGTTCCTCGCGCTGCTGCTGGCGGCTCTGATGGTTCTGGCGATGTTCACCGCCTGCGCCAAGACTGCGACGCCCTCCCAGGAAGAAACCACCGCTCCCACCGAAACTGCGGAACCCGCCGCTCCCGCGGACGAAACTCCGGCTGACGCCCCGGCAGATGACAATCCCTTCGCAGAAGAAGTCACGCTGCACTGGGCATTCCCCGCGCTGCAGGACAGCTTCCCCGGCTTTGAGGCCATCAATGAGAAACTCAACGAGATCACAAAGGAAAAAATCAACGCCAAGATCGAGTTCGAGATGATCCCTCTCGGCGAGTACACCGAGAAGATGAACATGAAGTTCACGGCTGGCGAGGAATTTGATATCTGCTTCACCGGCGCATGGAACCCGTATCTGCCCGCCGTTGCGAAGGGCGCTTATGCCGAGTTGACGCAGGACGTTCTGGATAAGTACGCTCCTGACGTTGTCGCTGATCTCAACAGCGCTGTCTGGGATGCAATCCGTGTAAACGGCAAGCTCTACGGCATTCCGCTTCAGCAGATCTATGTCCGTCAGACCGGTATCCGCTTCAACACCGAGCTTCTGAACAAGTACGGCTTCGATCCCAGCACTGTCAAGACGCTCGACGATCTGGACGAGTATGCTGCGACCATCAAAGCCAGTGAGCCGGATGCCGTTGTGATTTATAATTACGGTCATCTTATTTATGAAAATATGGTCAACTATCTTGGCTATGATGTGATCGTTTCCAATACGACGCCGGGTGTTGTTTACTATGCTGCCGAAACTCCCGTTGTCTTCAACCAGTTTGAGTCTGAAGAATTCAAGGCTCTGTGTGAAAAGATGCGCGAGTGGAATCTGGCGGGCTACTTTCCGACAGACGCCGTTACCGGTGCTGACTCTGTAGGTGAGAATGACATCCGTGCGATCGACACCGACCCGGCGCACAAGCCCGGCGGCGACATCACCGAAGGTCAGCTTCGCGGCTATGACATCACCGGCATTGCCTTCGGCGACTGCGCCATGACGACCGGCGCTGTGCAGGCGACGATCACCGCTGTCTCCGCAACCTCCAAGAACGTCGAGCGCGCTGTTGCGTTCATCAACCTCCTTGACTCCGATCCCGAAGTCCTGAACCTCATCTGCCACGGCATTGAGGGCACGGACTATGAATTCGTCGGCGACAAGGCTGACGGCCTCATCAAGCCCATCAGCGACTATCCCGGCATGCTGAGCTTCCTCGTCGGCAACGTCTTCAACGAGTACTACACCGACGCTTCTCAGGTCGGCACCTGGCCGGAAACTGCCGAGATCAACGCCAACGCGCAGGCCTCCTGCATCCTCGGCTTCGCATTCGACTCCGAGCCTGTTGCAACCCAGATCGCGCAGTGCTCCGCTGTTGTCGAAGAATATCTGCCCGCTCTCAACTGCGGCGCAGTCGATGTTGACAGCACGCTTGAAGCGTTCAACGCCGCTCTGAAGGACGCCGGCGTCGAGCAGATCATTGCCGAAATGCAGTCCCAGATCGACGCATGGCTGGCAACCAAGTAAATAAACGACCCCATCAGGATTTTTAGTCTGACTGACTGAAGGACGGGCAGGATGAGCCATCTCATTGCCTCATCCTGCCCGTTTTGTATTGGGCAGCGGAAACCGGTGTTGTCAACGGCGTCGGAAACGGAAAATTTGCACCGAACGCCACGCTCAGTCTGGAACAGTTGATTACCATTCTGTATCGCTATGCGGAAAATAAGGGGTATAACGTCTCGAAGTCCGCTTCGCTCGATTCGTTCACGGACGGCAGCGCTGTCAGCGCATACGCAAAGCCCGCCATGCAGTGGGCAGTCGGAATGAACTTCCTTTCCGGCAATACCCTGACCCCAGGCGCGCCCGCAAGCCGCGCGCAGATCGCACAGGTTCTGATGCTGTTCTGCAAGGCTTACATTAAGTAATCCCCATATAACCAGCTGCGCCCTGCTGTTTGCAGGGCGCAGCACCCAAATTTGCAGACAATCAGCAAAAAACTGCTGAAATGATAGATATATCTGAAAAGGAGCCATCACCATGGATAATTCCACACCGTTCCGCACGTTTGGAACCATGCTCGACTGTTCGAGAAACGCTGTGCCGAATCTGCACACGCTCAAAAAGTGGGTCGATCTCACGGCAAGCCTCGGATACAACACCCTGCTTTTATACACAGAAGACACCTATGAGGTACCGGACGAGCCGTACTTCGGCTATATGCGCGGACGCTACACGCAGGCCGAGCTGCGTGAACTGGACGCATATGCCAACGAGCGCGGTATGACGATCATGCCCTGCATCCAGACGCTGGCGCATCTGTACGCCATCAAGCGCTGGCCGGAATACTGGCCGCATTTTGACACGGATGATATTCTGCTGGCGGGCGACGAGCGGGTGTATGCGCTCATTGACCATATGTTCCGGAGCCTTGCCGCGTCGCTCTCCTGCCGGACGATCCATCTCGGTATGGACGAGGCGGAGATGTTCGCGCGCGGCCGGTATTACAACCAGCACGGCGACTGCAACCGCTCACAGGCGTTGCTTGCGCATTTGCAGCGCGTATGTGAAATCGGCGAAACATATGGCTTCCGCTTCCTGATCTGGTCGGATATGTTCTTTAAGCTGGCGACCGGCGGACAGTATTATGCCCAAAACGCTCAGATCGACGAATCTGTGCGCGAAAAGATCCCGGCAAATGTGGAACTTATCTACTGGGATTATTATTCGGCGGATGAAGCGCACTATGACGGCATGATCGAGGCACATCAGAAGCTGAAGCCCGGCACATGGTTCGCAGGCGGCCTGTGGAAGTGGACAGGCTATGCCCCGCACAACGGCTACAGCATGAATATCACAAAAGCAGCGCTTGCAAGCTGCCGGGAACACGGCGTGCAGGATGTATTTCTGACCATGTGGGGCGACGACGGCGGGGAATGCTCCCCGTTTACGCTCCTGCCGTCGCTGTTCTATGCTTCGGAGCTTGCGAAGGGCGAAACCGATGACGAAACGATCAGGGCGCATTTTGCGCAGCGCTTCGGTGCAGCTTTCGACGATTTCATGCAGCTGGATCTGCCCGGAACGCGCAACGGCCTTGACGACAACGTTCGGAATCTGGATAAATTCTTACTGTATAATGATCCGTTCATGGGCATGATGGATCAGACGGTTTTGTCCGGTGAGGGCGCACAGTTCGGCACGTGCGCCGAACGGCTGGAGACGCTGCAGACGCTGCCAGAGTGGGGGTACCTATTTGAGACGCTCGGTGCGCTGTGCCGGGTGCTGGAGATCAAGGCGGAACTTGGCGCCCGCGTCCACGAGGCATACCGCACAGGAGATAAAACAGCGCTTCGCGCTATGCTCACGGAGCTTGACGAGACACTTGTGCGTCTGGAACGCTTTCATGATGCCTATCAGGCACAGTGGATGCAGGAAAACAAGCCGCATGGCTTTGACGTGCAGGACATCCGGCTCGGCGGTCTGATGCAGAGAGTAAAGACCTGCCGTGCGCGGTTGGAGGATTACTGCGCCGGACGGCTCGACCGGTTGGAAGAACTGGAAGCAGCGCAGCTTGATTTCTTCGATCACGGAAAGCGCTGCGCAGAGCCGGTCGCCACGCATTGGGGACAGATCGCGACAGCAAATATTGTCTATATGACGATGCTTTGGTGAAAAATATGAGTCAAATTTTAGAGTACGCAAGCTGGATCTATCCATCGGAGGATATCGGCGAAATATGCCCTGTTTTCCGAAAGCATTTTACCGCGCGCCCCGGTGCAGCAGCGAAGCTGGAAATCACCGCATTCGGCGTCTACGAAGCGTTTCTGAACGGGCAGCGGATCGGAAATTTCTTTCTGGCTCCCGGTTGGACAAGCTATCCGACGCGCCTGCAGGTACAGACCTATGATCTGACGGCGCTGCTGCGCGAGGAAAATGAACTGACCGTTACGCTCGGAAAGGGCTGGTTCGCCGGACGGATTTCTGCCGGTGTTTATCAGGCGATTGCGGACGGCCCGCGTCTGCTGGCAGCACTGCATCTGACCGACGCGGACGGCCCGCGGGAATATGCGACCGACGAAAGCTGGCAATGGGCCGAAAGCCCGATCCGGTTCAGCGATATTTACGACGGCGAAACGTATGATGCGCGCGTCACACCGGAAAACTGGCGCTTTTGCCGGACGGATAGCTGCGGCAAGCAGATGCTGATCCCGCAGGAGGGCGAGATCGTTACAGAGCATGAACGACTCAAGCCGGTCGCGGTTCTGCATACGCCGAAGGGCGAAATGGTGCTCGATTTTGGACAGGAGATCACGGGTTACGCGGAATTTACCGTGCAGGCCCGTGCGGGTGAGCGCGTTCTGCTCTCCTGCGCAGAGGTGCTCGACGCAGACGGAAATTTCTATACGGAAAACTACCGCAGTGCAAAATCCAGAATCGAGTATATCTGCCGTGGCGGAATCCAGACCGGCCGCGCACACCACACGTTTTACGGCTTCCGCTATCTGCGTGTGGACGAAGCGCCGGAGGGTTGGCAGGCAGAGAATTTCACGGCGGTCTGCGTCTATTCCGATCTGCAAAGAACCGGCTGGATTCGCACGTCCGATCCGCTTTTGAACCAGCTGTATCAGAACATTGTCTGGGGTGAAAAGGACAACCTGCTGGACGTACCGACTGACTGCCCGCAGCGCGACGAGCGGCTTGGATGGACAGGCGACGCGCAGGTCTCCATCCGTGCGATCACCTGCACGTTTGATGGGAAGCGATTTTTTTCAAAATGGCTGCGCGATATGGCAGCGGAGCAGCGCGGGGACGGCACGGTTTCCCATTTTGTCCCGAATGTCGGTCTGTTTACGAAAGATCTCGCGCTGTTCTGCGGCGGCTCGGCGTGGGCGGACGCGGCGGTGATCTGCCCGTGGCAGCTCTATCAGGCTTATGGTGACAAGGAACTCCTGCGTGAACATCTTCCCATGATGCAGAAATGGGTCGAATATGTATGCAGGGCTGCCGGGGACAGCTGCATCTGGAGCACCGGTCACCATTACGGCGACTGGCTGGCGCTCGACGCCGGAGAGGGCAATTATACCGGCGCTTCCCGCAAGGAATTTATCGCAACGGCATTCTATGCGCATTCCGCACAGCTTCTGGCACAGGCAATGGACGCGCTGGATATGGACGGCGCTGCATATCATCGGCTGTTTGAAACGATCCGTGCCGCACACCAGAACGCATTCCCGGACTGCCGAACGCAGACCGAATGTGCATTGGCGCTGCATTTTGGTCTTGCGGCGGCTCCTGACCGCGTTGCCGCGCAGCTTGCAGAGCTGGTTCGGAGCAACGGGAATCGACTGACGACCGGCTTTGTCGGAACACCGTATTTGTTACACGCGCTGAGTGAAAACGGCTATGCACAGACGGCCTATGACCTTCTTTTGCAGACGAAAGCCCCATCATGGCTGTTCTCTGTCAAAATGGGCGCAACGACCGTCTGGGAGCATTGGGACAGCCGAAAGGCGGACGGCTCGTTCTGGAGCACAGATATGAACTCGTTCAATCACCATGCCTACGGCGCGGTAGCCGACTGGCTATACGGCGCGGCGGGAGGTATCCGTCCGGGGAAGCCGGGCTATGAAACCGTGCTGTTCTCACCCATTCCAAACCGGCGACTGCAGCGATTTGAAGTAGTAGTAAATACGCCGCACGGAAAAGTGTGTTCATGCTGGAAATGGAACGGCCCCACAGTGACATATGTTCTTACTACGCCGGTCAGTGCCGAGATTCGGCTTGGTGGTGAACAGCACAATGTTGCAGCGGGAACATACACCTTTGTTCGGGGGGGATACGACAAATCGCCATATGAAGCAAAGGATTTTCTGAACGTTCGAAGATAATTCGCGGTTGCCCATAGCGCCCATCGGAGTTATTAGCAAATGTAGATATGAGAGCTACACCTAAAAATATGATAGTTGGCTTGTGTCATTTTGAGCCATGCCATGTTATAATAAATACGGAGAAAGAGTAGCAATTGAACGAGCAAAAACTGTATCAATATCTGGGCGCAAATGTCTATCGGCTGAGGAAACAGCGTGGGTTGACACAGTCCGAACTTGCTGCATATATTGGCTGCAATCAGAAGTATATCTCACAAATTGAGACAGGCGCTGCAAAAGCAAGCGTTTCGATTTGTTATAAGATAGCAAATACTTTTTCGGTATCGGTCGATTCGCTCTTTGCGGACCCGGAAAAATGCGTGAACGCTGGTGAGAATACTTCAGATAGAGAGTTCGCTGAGAGTATCACTCGAACGATTATTCAATACCTAGACACAAAGAAATAGCGGTGTTCCAGCGAACACCGCTATTTTTAACCCTCATATTTCTGTTTCCGCATCAGGCGCATAATGCCGAGCAGGAATTCCTGCTGTTCATCTGAAAATGTAGCAGCTAAATGGGATATCTCGTGTAAGCGGGCATTTTGATCTTCAAACTCCGGATAGATGAGCCACTCGGTCGGGGCGCCAAGCGTCCGCAGCAGCTTTTCCATTGTATTGAGCGTCGGCCGCCGCTCACCTCGTTCCAATGCGGCGATATGCCTTGCGGTAAGCCCAACCTGATCCGCAAGCTGTTCGCGCGTCATATTCTTTCCCTCGCGCAATTCTTCCAATTTTTCACTAAAGCGCTCCTCTAATGGAGTATTATTAATCGACACCAGTAGTTCACCTCCGACACGAGTATTGTACAGAATACCCGCTGTTTCAGAAATGCTCTAATGGTGTCGAATTTTGTTCACTATCAGAGGGCGAAATAAGGAAATACCTCCAGCGCCGCATATAAAAAAACGGCAGTGCTGGAGGGCGATCCGTGCGACTAAGGCGCTCCATTCCTGCCGGGATGGAGCGTTTTATGCTAATTCCCCCTAAAAAGAGGCGTGGGCTGCGCCTCAAACGGTGACCAGCAGCCCAGAACACCAGTAGATTCCACTCGTGCCGCAAGGCCGCTTTCAAACGAGCGGCAGTTGTACGGCATCGAGTGGAACTACTGGTGAATATTTTTAGCGTCCGTCAGTGTGCATACGCTGCAAATTGCAGCCGCAGCGCGTTGACGGATTTTTGTTACCCTATCCGCGCCCCTTCGTTTCTGACATTTGCCCATCCGCGCAAATGAAATTCAGAAATGGAGGCAGCGATATGCTGATTAAAATTGTCCAAAATGGAATCGAATCTGACTGGTTCCAGCTCACGAAAAAGGCCCACCGCGAACTGATCAAAATGAAGCCGGAGGCGGCGATCATACATATCGAGGATGTCTACCCGGAATCTCCGGATGCCGGGCGCGTGATCCGCTTGGACTTCCGGCTGTTTACGGTTTTGACACGGGAATTCAAACTGGAAGATCTCAAACAGGAGAAGCGCGATGAGCGTCATGTAGAAAAGCTCCGGCTGGAGGCCAGACCTGCGAATGCTCCTGAGTTGGCATCAAAGACGCTGGATGAGCAATATATAAGCGAGGAACAAATGGAACGCCTGTCGGCTGCGGTTGCACAGGCAAAACTGACGCCCACGCAGCGCCGACGCTTTTTACTGCTTGAATCAGGTTTGACGATTCACGACATTGCGAAGGCTGAAAACTGCGGATATAACGCGGCTTTGGAGTCCATCCAGTGGGCAAAGAAAAAAATTAAAAAATTTTTGAAAAAGTGACTGGTCAAAACGCGATTTTCTGTCGGATTAAATAGAGGGACATTTACCTCGGCTGTTCTTTGAAAAGTAAAGATCCGATTCAACAGTACATCAGTTGGCAGAACCCGACGAGGGAAAGCGATTTGGCGGATGCGCGAAGACCACCTGTACAGCTCTGCTGTATAAAGACGGCCCAATAAGGTGACGAGCGGCCCCATCCAGCCGGAAGCAGCTTTGGCAAGCTGTTTTGCGAAGACCCTGCCAATCTATAATGGTACACCTGTCCAGCCACAACGGAACGTAATGGGGGCAGCTCGGAGAGATCCTCGGAGGGGTGCAAGACCCGTGGAGCGGCCGCCAGCCGCCGCTGTTTGAAATCGCCCATTGGCTTGGGATGTAGCGACAAATAAAGCCAGAAGCACAAATGTCAGAAACCGCGGGAACCGTATCCCGCTATGGAATACGGTTCCCGCTTTGTACATAGGAGAAATGCAATGAATCCGAATATTGATTTTTTAGGCATCTGTCAGCTCCTGAAAGCGCTTCGCGCGGTCGGCTTTTCTGAGAATGAGATTAAGAAAATCGCACGGCGGATCGCTGTCGAGCTTGGTGCAAATTTCACACTTTACGCTTGATTTTTCTCCGTTTTGGTCATAGCTATTACGCCCTTGGTGTGGTAGTGTGTGTTGCTGCAGAGGGAGGTGAACAGCATGGCAAAGAAGCAGACCGACGGAAATCTTGCGCTGGAACAGCAGTGTGTCATAGTCATCCCGGCGCACGACGAAATTGTCGCGCGGAAGCTGCGCGTTGCAGCGTATGCCCGCGTCAGCTCCTCCAGTGAGGATCAGCTCAACTCCTATCGCGTCCAGAATCAATATTATTCCGAGCTTATTTCTAACACCCCGGATTGGGAAATGGTCGATATTTACGCCGATGAGGGCATCACCGGCACGTCGGTTGAAAAGCGCGAAGATTTTCAGCGCATGATGCAGGATTGCCGGAAAGGAAAAATCGACCGCATTCTGGTCAAGAGCATCTCCAGGTTCGCCCGAAATACAAAGGACTGCCTTGCAGCCGTTCGGGAACTCAAAGAACTTGGCGTCAGCGTCCAGTTCGAAGAACAGGGCATCGACACCAGCAAGGTGTCTAGTGAGATGGTTACGGCAATCATGGCATCGCTGGCGCAGAAAGGCAGCGAGTCAATTTCAGGAAATGTCAGATGGGGTGTCCAGAAGCGAATGCAGGACGGAACCTATTTGCCATCATCGCTTCCCTTCGGATATACGATGATAGAAAAAAGCATTCAAATTGACGAGACGCAGGCAGAGATCGTGCGAGAAATCTATACTGCATATCTTGCCGGAAAAAATGTAGATGAAATAGCTAAAAAACTAAACCAAACACAAGCGGGCAGCCGTAGATGGTACAATACAACAATTCGTTATATTCTATCGAATGAACGTTATATCGGAGACTCGTTGTGGCAGAAAACATACGCAACTGACACGCTGCCGCGAAAACAAATCAAGAATACCGGTGCGTGTTTACAGTATTATGTTGAAGGAACACATCCCGCGATCATAGCTAAAAGCACTTACGAAGCAGTCCAATTGCTTCGTGCTGAGCGAAAAAAGGCAGATCGTGCATCATTTACAGACACCTCAAAGGCATTCCGAAAGCGAATTTGCTGCGGCGTATGCGGAACACCATATCAGAGAAAGTTTATTGCGGATAATACTTATTGGGTTTGCCGTTTGCATAATCAATCAAAAGATAAATGCCTCAATCAAGCTGTCCCGGAAAAACAAATTACTGCGGCATGTTTCCACCTGTACTACAAACTCAAGCATCACGGCGGCCCCATCTTCGCGCAGATGCTCTCGAATCTCCAAAAGATCCGCTACAGCCGGATGCTTTGGAGCGAAGACGTGATCTCCCTTAACAAGAAAATATCCGACATACTCAGTCAGGTTCAATTCCTAACCCAGCTTCAACAGATGGGCGGCGTTGATCCTGATAGCGAGCGGCAGTTTCATATTGAAGCGGACTATTTCATCGACGCGACCGGCGACGGCACGGTCAGCGCAAAGGCAGGCGTTCCGTTTTCGGTCGGAAACGGAAACCATGAAACGCTCGGCAATTCCATTCTCTATATTACGCCTACGATATGTCACATATTGAGAAGATCCTCGGCTGCGGCGGGCGCATCATCAACGAACGGATGAGCGGCAGCGATTGCTGGTGGTTTGAATACCGCGGACTGCGCGATACGATCTCGAACGCGCAGGATATTGCGCTGGAGCTGCGGCGGCTGGTGCTCGGCGTCTGGAACCATGTGAAAAACAGCGGAAAGTTCCACGCGGACTGCTATACGCTCGACTGGATCGGCTCGATCCCCGGCAAACGGGATAGCCGCCCGTGGGGCGGTGTGAACGCATGGATCGCCGCGCCGGAGGACGCGGAACCGTGGGCAGAGCTGCGGTGGGCCGCTCCGGCCTGCGAAATATGGTAAATCCCGAAAATGCGTCCCAATATCTGGACATGTTTTCGGCAAAACGGAGAAAAAGGAAAACCGGAACAAAATTGCTTTTCATCTACCCAGGCACGTGATATACTCGGAATATCAAGAGAAAAAAGGAGGAAGCCGGGATTGAGTGAATTGCTGCGCATGGAGCACATCAGCAAACGGTTCGGCAACTTTTACGCCAATCAGGACATCAATTTCTCCGTCGCCAAGGGCGAGGTACATACGCTCCTCGGAGAGAACGGCGCGGGGAAATCGACGCTCATGAATATCCTCATCGGCCTCTACCAGCCCACTGAGGGCAAGATCTTTCTGAACGGGCAGGAGGTTCGCATCGAATCGCCGAGCCAGGCGGTCAAGCTTGGCATCGGCATGGTGCATCAGCACTTCATGCTCGTCGAGGCGATGACCGTCTTTGACAACATCATCCTCGGCGACAAACACGCCAAGGGCCTATTTATCGACCGCGCGGCCCGCAGAAAGGAGATCGAGGCGCTTTCGGAAAAATACGGCCTCGACGTCCAGCTCGACAAGCTCATCACGGAGATCTCCGTCGGCGAACAGCAGCGCACCGAGATCCTCAAGGCCCTCTACCACGGGGCCGAGTTGCTGATCCTTGACGAGCCCTCCGCCGCCCTGACCGACATCGAGGTCGAGGGACTGTTCGCCATCATGCAGAAGCTTGTCGGCGAGGGCAAATCCATCATCTTCATCAGTCATAAAATGCGCGAGGTGCTCCGCATCTCCGACCGCATCACCATTCTCCGCCTCGGCAAGGTTGTCGGCACGGTCGACCGCGCCGAGACCGACGGCCAGAAGCTCGCCGGCATGATGATTGGCAAAGAGCTGACCGAGTCACACTATGAAAAGGTCGACGCCTCCGGCCATGAGATCGTCGCGGAGCTCGACCATGTGGACTATAACAAGGAGAGCAAGCACAGCGGCCTCGCCGATCTGTCGCTCCGCATCCACGCCGGAGAGATCGTCGGCGTCGCGGGTGTCGACGGCAACGGCCAGACCCAGCTGGCCCAGCTCATCACCGGCGTCATCGCCCCGGAGAGCGGCACGGTCCGGCTCAAGGGTGACCGCGTCGCCGTCTTCGACCCGAACGGCTTCATCGAGCACGGCGTCAGCCACGTCCCCGAGGACCGCAACCTGCAGGGCCTGATCGGCGATATGTCGATCGCGGAAAATCTTGTCCTCAAGGACACCGACGATCCGCGCTTCAGCCACGGTCATGGTTTGCGCCTGAACAAGCGCGCCATCCACGCCTACGCGCAGTCCATGATGAAAAAATATGATGTCCGCGCCACCTCTGACAGCCAGAGCGTGCGCGAGCTGTCCGGCGGCAACCAGCAGAAGGTCATCATCGCCCGCGAGCTCGAGAGCGGCCCGTCCGTCCTCGTCATGGCGCATCCTACGCGCGGCCTCGACATCGGCGCGACCAGCTTTGTCCACGACCAGATGATCGCCGCCCGCGCCCGCGGCGTCGGCATTCTGCTCATCAGCGCCGACTTTGACGAGATCCTCGAGATGTCCGACCGGATCGTCGTCTGCTTCGAAGGCCGCATCATGGGCGAATTCTCCGGCAGCAAGCCGCCGATCAACGAGATCAGCCTGGCCATGACCGGTAAGTGAGGGGGAGAGGTATGGGAAAAGTGAAAAAAGCGTTCGGCGCGTTCCTTGTGCCGCTGCTGTCCGTTCTGCTCGCGTTCCTGATCGGTGGTATCATCATGGCTGCCCTCGGCGCGAACCCGTTCCTTGCCGTGAAGTTCCTGTTCCAGGGCGCGTTCGGCTCCAAGGCCGGCATCGGTACCACGCTCACCAAGGCCACGCCCCTGATCTTCACGGCCCTCTGCGCCTGCTTCGCGTATAAGTGCGGCGTGTTCAACCTCGGCGGCGAGGGGCAGTTCCTGATGGGCTCCATCGCCGCGTTCCTGACCTGCTATTTCACCGGCCTGACCGGCTTTGCCGGCGTGCTGCTCGCGCTGCTGGCCGGCGCGGTGGCCGGCGGCTTCTGGGGCATGATTCCCGGCGTGCTGAAAATCGGCCGCGGGCAGAACGAGATGATCATCTCCATCATGCTCAACTATGTCGCCACGCTCTTCATGGGCGTCATCTACACCAGCTGGATCCGCGATGCCTCCGTCCCGCAGACACCCGCCATCGCCGATGAGGTGCATCTTCCGCGCATCATCACCGGGATGCGCTTCACTTGGGGCTTTGTGATCGCGGTCGCGGTCGGCCTGATCCTCTATTACGTCCTGTTCTGGACGAGCGCTGGCTTCCGCCTGCGCGCCGTCGGCTGCAACCTCACGGCCAGCCGCTTCAACGGCATTCCCGTCAAGCGCTTTATGCTCGCCAGCTTCATTGTCTCCGGCGCGATTGCCGGTCTCGGCGGCGGCGCGGAGCTGCTCGGTACGCAGTTCCGCCTCATCAACGGCTACGGCGCGGGCTACGGCTTCGACGGCGTGGCGATGGCCCTCATCGGCCAGCTGCACCCGATCGCGACGATGGTCGTCGCGCTGTTTTTCGCGGTGCTCCGCGTCGGCTCCACCACCATGCAGGCCGCTACCGGCGTGCCTACCAGCGTGTCCGACATCATTCAGGCGCTTGTCATCGTCTTCTCCGTCGCTGGCATGGCGCTGACCAAGCTCCCGGAATTCCAGGCGTGGCGCAGCCGCGTCTTCCACGGCAGAAAGGCGGGTGAAGCATAATGGATTGGATCTCGAGCCTCCTTCTTGCAACGGTCCGTCTCGCCATCCCCGTGCTGCTCATCTCCCTGGCTGAGCTCTACGGCCAGCGCGCGGGCATGGTCAACATCGGCCTCGAGGGCCTCGCCTCCATCGGCGCGCTCGTCGGCTTCCTCGTCTGCTATGTCACGGGATCGAACTGGCTGGGCCTGCTCTGCGGCGCGCTTGCGGGCGTGATCGTCAACATGATCTACGCGTTCTCCACGGTCACGCTCTGCGCCGACCATACCGTCTACGGCATGGCCCTCAACATCTTCGCCCCGGCGCTCGCGTCCTTCATCTACCGCGTCTACTTCGGCACCGGGTCCGACCTCAAGCAGATCACCACCATGTCCTCCGTCGCCATCCCCGGCCTGAAGGACATCCCGGTGCTCGGGCCGCTGCTCTTCGACCAGAGCCCGATGGTCTATCTCACATTCCTGCTCGTCCTCTTCACGGCCATCTTCTTCGGCAAGACCCGCGCGGGCCTGAGCTATAAGGCCGTCGGCGAGCATCCGCAGGCCGCCGCCACGCTCGGCATCCCGGTCGTCGGCGTGAAGTACCTCGCCTGCGTGATCTGCGGCGCCCTGTCCGGCATCGGCGGCGCGTACCTCACCACCTGCTATTCCAGCACCTATACCGATGGTATCGTCGCCGGGCGCGGCTTCATCGCGCTGGCCGCCGTCATCTTCGGCCGCTGGAACGCGGGCGGCATCCTGCTGGCCTGCCTGTTCTTCGGCTTCTGCGACGCGCTCCAGATCCGCCTCCAGGTCTCCGGCATCGCCATCCCGTATCAGTTCTTCCAGATGATCCCCTACGTGGCGACGGTCGTCGTCCTCACGCTCATCGGCGCCCGCCAGGCCGGACCCAAGGCCAACGGCAAGCCCTACCGCCGTGAACAGCGGTAAACCGGTAATAACGCTTCGGCGTTGTTATAAACTTATGGCAGCACCGCATTGTGCGCTGCTGCCGAATCCTAATATTCTATGGAGGACAAAAAATGAAAAAGATCATTGCAATGCTTCTGGCGCTTGTCATGCTCCTGTCGCTGGCGGCGTGTGCCGGTACTGCGAAGACCGACACCGCGGCTCCTGCGGACGACACCAGCAAGACCGACACGACCGACACCGCCGCCGAACCGGCTGACACCACCGAGCCCGCCGACACGACCGCGGAACCCGTTGTCACGGAAGAGCCCACCGCTGCCACCAAGGCTGACGGCTCTGCCTATAAGGTCGCCATGATCTGCGACTCCAGCATCAACGACGGCGGCTGGGGCGCGGCCTGCTACAACGCCATGATCGCCGCGGCCGAAAAGATGGGCTGGGAGACCGAGGTCACCGACTCCATCTCGCAGGACGCCTACTATGATTCCATCGTCGCCTACTGCACCCTCGGCTACGACATGATCTACGCCCCCGGCAACCAGTACACCGACGCCGTCCTGCAGGCGGCTGAGGAATATCCCGACGTGGCCTTCGCCCTGCTGAACGGTGCGGAAGATACCCCCGACAAGGCCGTCAACGGCAACGTCTCCTCCCTGCTCCCGAACGCGCAGCAGATCGGCTGGATCGCGGGCGCCCTCGCCGGCCTCATGACCGAGAGCGGCAAGCTCGGCTTCATCGGCGGCATGGAGCTCGACACCACCAAGGGCAAGATCGCGGGCTTTGAAGAGGCGGCCAAGTACGTCGCCGAGCAGGAAGGCAAGACCGTCGAGCTGCTCAACGTCCCCTATGCCAACTCCTTCTCCGACGCCCCGAAGGGCAAGGAATTTGCCACTGAGCTGATCGCCCAGGGCGCTGACGTCTTCTTCGGCGACGCTTCCGCCGTCGACTCCGGCGCGCGCGAGGCCATCGACGCGGCCAACGCCGCCGCGGGCGAAGTCAAGATCTACGACATCGGCCAGCCTGCCGACATCCTCGGCCAGAACGAGTGCATCATCTGCTCTCAGGTCACCGACAACTCCGCCATGATCGTCGCCTCCATGCAGGCTGTCATCGACGGCACCTTCGGCGGCGCGACGCTCTACGGCACGCTGCAGAACAACACCCTCTCCGCCGGCGCGCTGAGCGATCTTGTTCCCGCCGACGTGCAGGAGAAGTACCTCGCCTACATCGACCAGATGATCGCGGGCACGTTTATGCAGTAATCTCTTGCGGAACGCCCAAAGCGCCCGGCGG
>ULYQ01023040.1_pt1 | contig 27441 bp, 28 predicted proteins | sample 1962271 | NCBI WGS metagenome assembly ULYQ01 (sample SAMEA4835865, study PRJEB28245) | human gut metagenome | biome: gut microbiome; material: fecal sample | place: Denmark | collected 2008
TCAAACATGGCGTGCACGCCTTGGGTTGCCGCCATAATGGTGTCCATCAATTCGGGGGTAAGCGATAGCTCGCCGTTCCTCAATTTGTCAAAAATGTTTTCCGTTAGCTGGCACAAGGTAACAAGTTCTGTGGCGTTCAAAAAGCCTGCACCGCCTTTGATGGTGTGGAAACCGCGGAAAATGTCGTTCAACAAATTGTGGTCGCCCGGGGCTTTTTCCAAGTCCACAAGTTTGTTATCCACATCGCCCAACAGGTCATAGGCTTCTTGCAGAAAGTCCTGCAACAATTCTTCCATGCCGGCAAAATCGCTCATGTTTGTTCTCCCTTAAAAGCCAAGGCTATCCAAGAGCTCATCGACTTGTTCTTGATTCACCACCACATCCGTTCGGCCTTGTGCGTTGATGACAGGTCCTTGCAACATACTGCTGACCTCTTCGGTTTTCTTCGTTTCTGGCACAACTTGCAACAAGACGCTCATCAAACTTGTTTCTAGATCTTGGGTAACTTCAATGATTTTTTTAATCACCTGACCGGTTAAATCTTGAAAATCTTGCGCCATTACAATTTCCATTAACTGCGCGTGCAACATGGCGTTTTTGGTTTTGAGGTCTTCGTTTAAGAATTTTTTGGTATCCAGCGCCAACTGCCGCAAACCGTTTGAATCCAAGCGATTCGCAAATAAATCATCCCAACGCTTGGATAGCGCCGCCGCAGAATTATTCACTTGTTCTAATAACGGATTGGCAATATCCGTGGCGTTTAAAACGCGCCCTGCCGCTTGTTCGGTAAGATTGGCCACATACGCCAAGCGCGCTTTGGTATCGGGCATAGCCGACATATTTTTTTCTAACATTTTGTCGTAACCCAACTGCCCCAAAGTATCGTGCAAAGAACGGGTCATTTGCCCCAGTTGATTAAAAACGTTTTCTTGGGTATTAGACCAATTTTCCACGGTAGATGCGGAATTTTTTTGAGAATTGGAAGAAGCGCTCGCAGCAGTTGCAGCAGGCTCAGCGGGATGATTGTTGGCAGCAATGGAATCAAATAAGGCTTCTAATTCGTCAGAATCGTTGGTGGCAGTCATTGTGGTTGCTCCTTATTTGCCCATTTTTTCAAAAATTTTGTTGAGTTTTTCGGACATCGTGCCTGCTGTAAAAGGCTTGACAATGTAGCCGCTGGCACCCGCTTGCGCAGCCGCAATGATGTTTTCTTTTTTTGCTTCCGCCGTTACCATCAAAACGGGCAGATTTTGCAAAGCGGGCGTTGCGCGGATATTTTGCAAAAGGGTTAAACCATCCATATTCGGCATATTCCAGTCGGTCACCACAAAATCAAAGCCGCCTGCGGAGAGTTTTTCCAACGCCACTTTGCCGTCTTCGGCTTCGTCTACGTTGGTGTAACCCAATTCTTTCAACAAGTTGCGCACAATGCGGCGCATGGTGGAAAAATCATCCACCACCAAAAATTTAGTTTGGGGATTTGCGGCCATTTTGCCTTACTCCTTTTCTATTATTTTTTAACGCTCCAACAATGGGCGCAAGGTATCTGCCAGTGCCACGGCATCAAATTTTGCCACATAGGCATCCACGCCAACGTTTTTGCCCATTGACCGATTTGCTTCTGATGACAAGGACGAGTGCATAATCACCGGCACGTCTTTAAAGCGCGCGTCAGCTTTGATGTTTTTGGTTAAAACATAACCGTCCATCTCCGGCATTTCGGCATCCACCAAAATCAAACGCACTTCATCGCGCATATTGCGCCCGGTTTGTTGAACGTGCATGGCAATGGCTTGAAGGCGCGTCCAAGCTTCTTGTCCGTTGGTGGCGTGTTTGTGGCGCACGCCCAATTTATCCAACACTTCGGCAATTTTGCGCCGAGCAACAATTGAATCATCCACAAAAAACACACACGCATCGGAATCAATTTGAGCTGGTGGAATGTCGCTAATCATCGTATCGCCAAAGGCGTTGGTTAAAATTTGTTCCACATCCAAAATGGAGACCAAATTGCCGTTGTCAAGTTCAATTACGGCAGTAATCAAACATTGATTAGACGACAACACGCTTTCAGGCGCTTTAACGCGGTCCCAGTCGACTCGGATGATGCGGTCAACTTCGTTTACTAAAAAGCCAAGCGTGCGTTGCGAATATTCTGCCACCATCATTGTTTTGCCCAAACCTTCAGGCGCATCGGTAAGCTGCAAAAAGGCGGAGATGGATAAAACTGGAATGGCGTTACCGCGCAACGACACCAAACCTTCCACGCCGTGTGGCATATTCGGGGTTTTGGTGATATGCGGTGTGCGGCTGACTTCTCTGACCTTAAAAACATTAATACCAAAGATTTCCTTGGTGCCCAAGTTGAAGAGCAAAATCTCCATTTTGTTGGAGCCTGCCAAACGCGTGCGGGCATCAACCGTTGCCAATAGATTTTTATTTTCGGTTTGTTCTTCCATCAAAATCTCCTAGGAAATCGCCTTCAAGCGCCGTGCCAAGGTTTCAGACAAGCGCAAGGGGTCAAACTTCGGCACGTATTCATCCACGCCTACGGATTTGCCTAATTCCTGATTGGATAAGCTGGATAAGCTTGAGTGCATAATCACTGGAATGTCGTTCAAACGCGGGTCGGTTTTGATTTTTTTGGTCAAAATGTAGCCGTCCATCTCCGGCATTTCAATGTCGGTTAAAACAAGTGCCACGCTATCTCGCGCACGTTTGCCGGTGCTTTGCTCCAAGTTGGCAATTTTGTCTAATTCTTCCCAAAGCAAGCGACCGTTTGCGGCACCAACGCCTTTCACACCCATTGTCTCTAATGTTTTGGCGATTTGTTTTCGTGCCACGCTCGAGTCATCACAATAGTAAACCGTTAAATCGTGGCGGTTCAATTCTTCAACACCGCGGAAGGCAATATCGTTGTCAATGGAAGTTGTTTCAGACAAAACTTTTTCTACGTCCATCAGCATCACAAGCCGACTGTCTTCTAATTCTGTAACAGCCGTTACCAATCCACCCGTTTGCGCCGTCAACATCTCTGGCGGCACGCACATTTTGGACCAATCCAAACGCAAAATGGTATCCACGCCTTCCACCAAAAAACCCTGCGTGTGGCCGGCGTATTCGGTAACAATTAAAATCTCGCGCGGAGTCGTTACCGGAATGCCTGCGTATTTGGCCAAATCAATCACTGGCACCAACACACCACGCAAACTCACCATTCCTTCTACCGCCGCAGGCATATCGGGAGCGGCGGTAATCGTCGGGGTGCGCATGACTTCGCGCACTTTAAAAACATTGATTCCATAAGTTTCTCGGCGATTGGTGCGGGGGTCGACCCCCAAATAAAAGAGCAATATCTCCAGCTTATTCGTGCCCGCCAACTTGGTGCGGGCGTCGATACTTTTGAGCAAATCCGACATGCCAATCCCCAAACGATTGTAAAAATATGCGTTAGTTTAAACCAACACGCCTTTTAATAAAACACCCCCACGGTAAACCTTTATTTTTTTCAAAAAAAGAGGCGTTTACCGTGGATAAAAAAAACGGCGAAGATTTTCGCCGTTTTTTTGTTTTGTTTGTAAATTTTTACATCCGCTCAAAAATAGCGGCAATGCCTTGGCCGCCGCCGATGCACATCGTTACCAAACCGTATTTGCCACCTGTGCGTTGCAATTCATAAAGCGCTTTGGTTGCCACAAATGCGCCCGTGCAGCCCACCGGATGCCCCAAAGCAATGGCGCCGCCATTGGGGTTGGTTTTGGCTGGGTCAAAGCCCAATTCATTTGCCACGGCACAAGCTTGTGCGGCAAAGGCTTCATTGGCTTCAATCACATCCATTTGGTCTAAACTTAAACCGGCTTTTTTAAGCGCCAAGCGCACAGCGGGAACAGGACCAATGCCCATAATTTCATGCGGCACGCCTGCCACAGCATAAGAAACCAAACGTGCCATCGGTTTTTGACCAGCGGCTTTGGCGGCTTCTTCAGAAGCCAACACAAAAAAGCATGCGCCATCATTGAGCGATGAAGCATTGCCCGCGGTTACCGTGCCGTCTTTTTTGAAAACAGGTTTCATTTTGGCTAATTTTTCTAAGGTAACTTCTTTGGGATTTTCATCCACATTGAACACCACATCGCCTTTGCGGGTTTTTAAAGTGATATCCACAATTTGCGATTTAAAATGGCCAGCTTTAATGGCGGCAGCGGCACGCGTTTGCGAAGTTAAAGCCAATTCATCTTGCATTTGGCGCGTAATGCCGTATTTTTCTGCGACATTTTCAGCGGTAACACCCATATGCCCAACACCAAATGGGTCGGTTACAACTGACACCATACCGTCAAAAGCGCTCACATCGCCCATGCGTGCGCCCCAGCGCAAATTAGGCAACATATAAGCCGCACGCGACATAGATTCCACACCGCCGCCAATGCCGTATTGCACTTCGCCCAACATAATTTGTTGTGCGGTGGTCACAATGGCTTGCAAACCCGAAGAACACAAGCGATTGACCGCCATTGCAATGGAATTGTTTTCATCACAACCAGCATTGACCGATGCCACGCGTGCCACATAAGCATAACGTTTATCGGTGGGCATGGTGTTGCCAACGGTCACATATTCAATGGCTTTGGGATCCACGCCGGAACGCGCAATGGCTTCTTTCATCACCACCGTGGCCAATTCACAAGGTTCCATATCTTTCAAAGAACCACCATAAGCACCGATTGCAGAACGCACGGCACTCAAAACCACAACGTCTTTACTCACGCTTTTCTCCTATAAGAGTTAAACAACAAAAAAACGCCCGACCATCTCAATTAGAAATAGCAGGAAACAAAAAAACAACCACATACCAAACATGCGGTCAACCAAGCTCTCGCCGTGCAAAAGCACGGCTGATGGATTTTGGAAGTCGTCATTTTTTAAGGCTAATGCGGCTTTGCCAGAATCCGACAAAAATGCGGCGTTTTGTGCCATTGTCATCAAACAATCGGTTTTTGCCTTTGCCATGGCGCCTTCAAAATGCCCCATCAACGCATAACCGAATACGGTGATGCGAGATGGCAACCAGTCCATATAAACGAATATTGTCCAACTAAAACGCCAAAAAGGCGAGTCGCTTTCTTCAAAAACTTCAATTTTTTGCGCAAGCGATTCGGCAATTCTATAAAAAAGTGCGCCTGCTGCTCCAAAAATTAAGAAAAAATAAAGCGGCGCAAAAAAATGCCGATGCGAATCAATTAAACCCTGATTGAGTGTTTCTTCTGCAATTTTTGCGTTATCTTCATGCACGGTTTCTTCTTTTGGAATGCCGTTCATTTTTTGCCAACGGATTAAATTTTGCCGCGCGGATTCAACATGCGCGCCATTAAAATCTGAAACAATTTTGATATAAAGATTCTGGCGCGGCAAAAAATCCAAGGATACCCAAAGCAGAACCACGTTAAAAACCAAAAACACCCAAAAGGCGCAGTTATCTACCCAAAAGGAAAGAATAAAAAGCAAAAGGGCAGGCAATATGCCAACGAACCAAGCAAGTGGCGCATCGCGTTTGTGGCCGGTTTCAAAACGGGAAAATAGCCACATTTGCAGACGCATTAGAATTTTTCGCGCATCAAATGGGAAGAAATGCGCCAAAACCACCGCCAAGATTATTGACAAGAAACTCATCTGCGGATTGCCACCTTGAAGAATGCAAAAAGGGTAACACAATTTAAACCCAATCGCATAATTTGCGATTTTCTTAAAACAAATTAAAAGTTTTGTAATTTTCCACGGTAAACCTTTAAAAATTTTCAAAAAAACTTTTTGTTTACCGTGGATTTTTAACTGGGATAAACGGAAAAAATAAGGGCTAAAAGGCGCATAAGAAAAGCAATAGCTGGCAGCATTATGCTGTTCAAAATGTTGGTGAAAAGCAAAATTAAAATAATCCAAAAGCCATAAGGTTCTATTTTGTTGAGAATTGCAGCAAGCGGTAGCGGCAACCAACCCACCGCGATTCTGCCGCCATCCAAAGGCGGAATTGGAATTAAATTTAAAACGATTAGAACCAAATTCACCAAAATGCCGCTGCCCGCCATAGCCACCCAAAATGTGGCATTGTTTGTGCCGTTTAAAAAGCAGAGTTTTAAAATCATCGTCCAAAAAAGCGCCATTGCCAAGTTGGCAGCGGGGCCAGCCAGCGCCACCCACGCCATATCGCGCCGCGGGTTTTTAAAAAATCGTGGATTAACCGGCACAGGCTTGGCATAACCAAACAAAAAACTGCCGTTGCTAAACAACAAAATCAAAACAGGTATCAAAACTGTGCCAATGGGGTCAATGTGGCGGATGGGATTTAAAGTAATGCGCCCCATTTGTTCGGCTGTTGGGTCGCCAAAATAGCGTGCCACATAGCCGTGCGCTGCTTCATGCAACGTGATTGCCAAAATCACTGGTATGCCGATGGTTAAAATATTTTCAAGCATTGTTTATTCTTAAAAAGTTTTGAAAATGCGCCAAGTTGCTCTGCGCTCAACAATCGCAAAAAAAGCATTTTCTAACATTTCGCCCAAACGCCCAAACGATTTTCTACTATTGTTAAAAAATTGTTTTCTTAACATTCTGCTTCAAAAGAGTTGCTAAATGTCCAATTTAAAAATCCACGGTCAACGGCTAAAAAATTTTAAAAAAAATCAACGTTTACCGTGGAAAAACGCCAATCGTTATTTTTTAATATTTTTTTATTTTTGAAATGGCGAAACATCGCCTGCGCCGATGCGGATGATTTCAGGCGCAGCGCTTGTTAAATCAATCACCGAGGTTGGAATAACGCCGCAATGGCCGGCATCCAACACCCAATCAATCATATTGTTTAAGCGCTCGCCGATTTCCCAGCCTTGCGTCAAAGGCTCAGAGTCGCCCGGCAGTTGTAAGGTAGCGCTTAGCATTGGTGCGTTTAGTTCTTTTAATAAACCTTGCGCCACAGCATGTGCGGGAATGCGAATGCCAATGGTTTTGCGTTTGGGGTGCATCACGCGGCGCGGCAATTCTTTGGAGCCTTCCAAAATAAACACATAAGCGCCCGGTGTGGCGGCTTTGAGCAAACGGTAACATTGGTTATCAACTTTGGAATATTGGGCAATTTCGGATAAATCCCGCACCATCAAGGTCAAGTGGTGGCGCGGGTCAAGTTGCCGAATTTCGCGAATGCGGTCAATATTGCCTTTGTCGCCCAAGGCGCACGCCAAAATGTAGGAAGCATCGGTTGGCAAGGCAATCAGCGCGCCTTGGCGCACCACTTCTGCCGCTTGCTTCAAAAGCCGCGGCGCGGGGTGTTCGGGGTGAATTTGAACAATGCGCGTCATTTTAAAATCTCAAAAAAAATCGGTGTTTACCGTGGAAAAAAGCGCTAATTCTACAAAATAGCGCGCGCCTAAGGACAAAATTTCATCGTTAAAATCGTAATGCGGGTTGTGTAGCGGTGCGGAATCGCCGTTGCCAATCCATGCGTAACAACCGGGTTTTTCATCCAACATAAAGGCAAAATCCTCCGAGGTCATTGCGGGGTTGGCTTGGGTTAAAACATTTTCTTTGCCAAAAATTTGTTGGGCAACATTTTGCGCAAATTGCGTGGCTTTGGAATGGTTGATGGTTGGCGGATAATGCGGTGTTAAATGCGCCTGCACCAAAACGCCAAAACCCGCCGCAATGCCTTCTGCCATTTGGCGAATCTTGGGGAGAATTGTGTTTTCCAAAAGCGCTTTGTCAAAATAGCGCAGCGTTCCAGTTAGTTTTGCCACAGGCGGCAATACGTTAAAAGTATCGCCCGCGTGAAATTGTGTAATGCTCAACACAAGCGGGTTTTGCGCCGATTTTTGCCGTTGAATAAAAGCTTGAAGCGTTGTAACAAAACTTGATGCCGCCAAAATCACATCATCGCCTTCAAAAGGCAAAGCGGCGTGGCAAGTGCGCCCAGAAAATTCAAATGCCACGTGGCAATTTCCTGCCATAATTGCGCCCGGGAACAACGCCATTTTGCCTGCTGCAAGCCCCGGCCAGTTGTGCAGTGCAAAAACGGCGCGGCAGGGAAATTGTTCAAATAAGCCGTCCTCAATCATTGCTTTTGCGCCTGCTCCGCCTTCTTCGGCAGGTTGAAAAATGAATGCCACGTTGCCTTTGAAGTCTTGCGATTCGGTTAAGATTTTTGCCGCTTTTAAAAGCATTGCCATATGCCCATCGTGCCCGCAGGCGTGCATTTTGCCAAGATTTATAGAAGCGTAGGGTTTTTCGGTTTTTTCTAAAATTGGCAAAGCGTCCATGTCGGCTCTTAAACCAATTAAGGGCGCAGAGTCGCTTCTTTTTAAGTGCGCAACCACGCCCGTTTTGCCAAGATTTTCTACAATTGGCAAACCTAATTTTTTCAAAAAATCTGCCACAAAAGCGGCTGTGGCGTTTTCTTCATAAGCCGTTTCAGGATGCGCGTGCAGATGTTGGCGAATGTTTTTCATTTTAAAAGTTCCTCCAAGCGTGCCATGTGGTCAAGGTTGGCGTGGTGGTAAGCGGATTTCACATAATCTGCCAAATGCGCGTGTTGTGCTGCCAAATCGCTGGTTTCATAAGCAAAGGTTAAGGCAAAACCTTGGGATTCATCGCCTTCAATGGTGATGGTTAAATTGCCGCTCACATGCTCGCCCGAAGGAATTACATCAAAGGACAACCACGTTTCTTCTTGCCAGCGCACAATGTCGCGCACCACAATGTTGTTGGCAAAATGCAAGCGGCGAAAAATGGCATCATTTTTTCGTTCCACAATCGCAAAATTTTCCAGTGCGGCTAAAAATTGTGCGGGGTTTTCCACGCGCTCCCACAAGGCGCGCCACAAGTTGTGGCGAGAAGGTTTGGCTTGAAGTTGTAAAGTTTCTTTAAAAATCATCGTGGTAGACTGCGCAAAATGATGGCATTAGAAAAAATTTTACAAAAAGAAGGCTTTGGCACGCGCCGCACCTGCCGCCGTTTGATTGAAAGCGGCGCAGTGAAAGTTCAGGGCATTGTTTGCCAAAATCCAAGTGCGCTATTTTCTCAAAAAAATTTACCGTTGACCGTGGAAAACTGCGATTTTTTAGCAAAAGAAAAGGTCATTTTGGCGTTCAACAAACCCGTGGGCGTGGAATGTTCGCAACAATCTTTTCACCAAAGCATTTTTTCTTTCATTCCGCAACGCTTTGTTAATCGCGCAATTCAGCCGATTGGGCGCTTGGATGTGGCAACATCTGGCTTGATTTTTTTAACAGACGATGGGCAGTTGAATCATTTTTTAACTCTTCCTAAAAACAAAATCCCGCGTGTTTATATTGCCGAATGCGCCGAACCGTTGGCAGAAAACGCTTGCACGCGCTTAAAAAAAGGCATTTTGTTGAAAAACGAAAAAATAAAAACCATCGCCGAATCGGCAGAATTGTTGGATGAAAAAACGCTCAAAATCACGCTTTCAAGCGGCAAATACCACGAAGTGCGGCGCCTTGTCGGCGCGCTCAATAATCGCGTTGTGGCTTTAAAACGCGTGGCTTTTGGCAAATTTTTTCTACCCAATGATTTGGCGCTTGGCGAATTTTTGGAAATAGAAAAGGATGCAATTTTATGATGACGCTTACCGAAATCCGCTACGTTGTGGCATTGGCGCACGAAAAGCATTTTGGGCGCGCGGCTTCGCGTTGTTTTGTCAGCCAACCGACTTTGTCTTTGGCGATTAAAAAAGTGGAATCCCGCTTAAATGCGGCGTTGTTTGAACGTATGGCAGAAGGTGTGAGTTTAACGCCTTTTGGTCAGAGCTTTTTGCCGCAAGCTGAGCGGGTTTTAGAAGAAGCCTTGCATTTAAAAGAATTGGCGCAAACGGCAGCCAACCCGTTATCTGGTCCGCTTCGCATTGGCGTGATTTATAGCGTAGCGCCGTATTTGTTGCCGCCTTTGGTTGTTGCTATGCACCAAACCGCGCCGCAAATGCCGCTTTTTTTAAAAGAAGATTTCACCCAACAACTCATTTTTGATTTAAAAAGCGATGCCATTGATATTGCCATTTTGGCTTTGCCAATCAATGAACCCGGTTTGGTAACCAAACCGCTTTATGAAGAAGATTTTTGCGTGATTGCGCCCAAAAATCACCCGTTTAGCAAACACAAAAAAATCAAACGCGCTATGTTGGATGAAGCGCCCGTTTTGTTATTAGGACAAGGCAATTGTTTTCGCGACCAAGTGTTGGAATCCTGCCCGAATTTGAATAAAAATGAACAACCTTTGAGCGGCATTGAAGGCAATTCATTGGAAACCTTGCGCTATATGGTGGCAAGTGGCGTGGGCGTGGCGATTGTGCCGATGAGTGCGCTCAACCCCAAAATGCAAAAAAACGATTTGATTTGCAGCATTGCCTTTGCTGAACCTGTGCCAAGCCGCACCATTGCGCTTGTGTGGCGGGTGAGTTTTCCGCGCACTCAAACAATAGACGTTTTGCAATCCGCCATTTTGTCTTGCCCTTTGTTTGGCGTTCGGGCTTTAACAAAATGATAAAATGGCGACTTTTTTTAGCCAAGCGAGCCATTATGAACAACGCCCTTTTTGAATCCGACATTCAAAGTTTAAATCTTATTAACCGCGGCAAAGTGCGCGATATTTACGCCATTGATAGCGAAAAAATGCTCATCATCACCACCGACCGCTTATCTGCTTTTGATGTGATTTTGCCCGACCCGATTCCTTTAAAAGGTTCGGTGCTAACGGCAATTTCCAATTTTTGGTTTGATAAATTAAGCGATATTACTCCGAATCATTTAACCGGCATTGCGCCAGAAGATGTGGTAATGCCTAACGAAATTCCACAAGTTAAAAACCGTGCCGTTGTGGTGCAACGCTTAAAACCCTTGCCACTGGAAGCTGTTGTGCGCGGTTATTTGATTGGTTCAGGTTACAAAGATTACATGGCAACGGGTGCTGTTTGTGGCATTGAATTGCCGCGCGGTTTGGTGCTGGCAAGCAAATTACCACAAACGATTTTTACACCAGCCACCAAAGCCGAAGTAGGCGCACACGATGAAAATGTTTCTTTTGAGATCATCATTCAAAATATTGACAAAGCCTACGGCGATTTTTTAAAAACCCACGGCACCAACGCCGAAGAAATTGCCCATTCTGTTCGCGCCAAAGCCGTGGAACTCTACGAAGTGGCGGCACTGCACGCCGAAGACCGCGGCATTATCATTGCCGACACCAAGTTTGAGTTTGGCTTGGATGAAAACGCCAAACTAATTTTGATGGACGAAGCATTAACGCCCGACTCATCGCGCTTTTGGCCGGCGGATATGTGGGTGGAAGGTCAAAACCCGCCATCTTTTGACAAACAAAGCGTGCGCGATTATTTAGAAACGCTTGATTGGAACAAAAAAGCGCCCGGGCCAAAATTGCCTGATTCCATCATTCAAATGACCTCTGAAAATTACGTGATGGCTTTTGAGCGCTTGACCGCTTTATCCAAAGACGATTTGTTTTGATGATTTTCCACGGTAAACGCCAAAAAATTTTCAAAAAAATGCAAGGTTTACCGTGGAATTTGGCGCAAAAAAACGGCGCAAAGGAATAAAAATGCACAAAATTTTGATTTTGGATTTTGGCTCGCAATTTTCTAAACTCATCGCGCGGCGCGTGCGGGAGTTGCAGGTTTATTGCGAAATTCACCCGTTTGACGTCTCTGAATCCTTTATCCGCAATTTTGCGCCCAAAGGCATTATTTTGTCGGGCGGACCAAATTCCGTTAATGATAGTGACTTTAAAGCGCCTGAAATTGTTTTTAAACTGGGTGTGCCGGTTTTAGGCATTTGCTACGGTATGCAAACAATGGCAACACAGTTGGGCGGTGCGGTTGAAAAATCCGCCACGCGCGAGTTTGGTTCTGCGCGCATCAATATTTCTGCCGAATCGCCTTTGTTTTCTTCGGTTTTGGAGGGCGCCAACTTTTTGGACGTTTGGATGAGCCACGGCGACAAGGTTGTTGCCGCGCCAAGCGGTTTTAGCATCATCGCGCAAAACGAATCTTGCCCTATCGCCGCTTTTGCCGATGAAACCCGCCATTTTTACGGCTTACAATTCCACCCCGAAGTAACGCACACTTCACGCGGTGAGGCGATTTTTGAATCCTTTTTGCATACCATTTGCGGTTGCGACAACGCTTGGACAATGCCGCATTTTTTGGAAGAATCGGTGATTAAAATCCAAAAAGAAGTAGGCACAGATGAAGTGATTTTGGGGCTTTCGGGCGGCGTGGATTCTTCCGTTGTGGCAGCGCTTTTGCATCGCGCCATCGGCACGCAACTGACTTGCGTTTTTGTGGATAACGGGCTGTTGCGCTTAAACGAAGCACAACACGTTTTGGATACTTTTCGTGCGCATTTGGGCGCGCGCGTGGTGTTTGTTGATGCATCTGATCGCTTTATGAACGCTTTAAAGGGCATTAGTGATCCAGAAAAAAAACGCAAAATCATCGGGCGCGAATTTGTTGCTGTTTTTGAAGAAGAAGCGCAAAAATTGCCAAAAGCCAAATGGTTGGCGCAAGGCACAATTTACCCAGACGTGATTGAATCGGCAAAAGGTTCAAAAGCACAAACAATTAAAAGCCACCACAACGTGGGCGGTTTGCCTGAAACCTTGAATTTAAAACTTTTGGAACCCTTAAAAGAGTTATTCAAAGACGAAGTGCGGCGCTTGGGCGTGGCATTGGGGTTGCCTGAAAAAATGGTCTACCGCCATCCTTTTCCCGGGCCGGGCTTGGGCGTTAGAATTTTGGGCGAGGTAAAGCGCGAATTTGCGGATTTGTTGCGGCAGGCGGATGCCATTTTTATTGAAGAATTGGAAAAATCAGGCTGGTATTTAAAAACCAGCCAAGCCTTTGCGGTGTTTTTGCCGGTGAAGTCGGTAGGCGTGATGGGCGATGCGCGAACTTATGAATATGTTGTGGCTTTGCGCGCCGTGGAAACGCAAGATTTTATGACTGCCCGCTGGGCAGAATTGCCACACGCTTTGCTTGCCAAAATTAGCAACCGCATTATTAATGAAGTCTCGGGCATCAACCGCGTGGTCTATGATATCTCCACCAAACCCCCCGCCACAATTGAATGGGAATAAAAACCAAATATCCACGGTAAACGCAAATTTTTTTGCGTTTGCCGTGAAAAAAAGCATAAAATGCACGCCTTTTAACCATTTAAGAAAGTGGCACGATTTATGCAGAGAGAGAGAGAGAGAGAGAGAGAGAGTATTCTAGCTCGTTGCAAAAAACTTTTTTGTCGCCTGCGGGGCGATGCGCATTTTTTGGAAATTAGGGGCGAGTTGCGTCGGCAGAGTTTTTTGCAAATCCTTCCTAGCCATCCCGATTACATTTTTGAAATTCCAAATATTTGGCACGCGGCAATCGATGAAAACGCCCCGCCGATTCGCTTTTATCTGCCAGATGCCATGCACGATTTTATTCAAAACCGCATTGCTTTGAGCAATAGTTTTTTTGATGTGGACGTGATTGAGTCTGCCAATCCATTTTTTCCAGACGGCGCTAATATTTTGGATATTGGCACCAATATTGGCAATAATGCCTTGTATTACGCTTGCGTGCGTCGTGCTAAAAAAGTCATCGCCTTTGAACCAATGGCGGACGTTTTTGCGATTTTGCAAAAAAATGTTCAATTGAATAATTTGGAAAACGTGGTTTTCCCGCAAAAATTTGCATTAGGCGAGAAATCAGGTAATGCCAGTGTGCCACGGCGCTCGCTTGAAAATTTGGGCGGGGCGGGGATTCGGGAGGATTCTAAGGGTTTATTAAAAATCAAAAGTTTGGACGAATTGGAAGCGCAAAACTTTTTTCCAGACAAAATCAACTTCGTTAAAATTGACGTGGAAGGTTTTGAAGCCCATGTTTTAAAAGGCGCACGGGAATTTTTAAAACGCCACAAACCAACCATTCAAATGGAATGTTTTTCAGCCAAAAGCGCTGAAATGGTAGCGTTGGTGCGTTCCTTGGGTTACAAAAAAGAATGCGCAGTCGGCTTTGCGGATTACATTTATTTGCCAGAGTGATTTTCAAAATTCCACGGTAAACGTTTTGTTTTTTATCGCTGTTGATCGTGAAAAGTCATTTTTTCGCAAAAATCCACGGTAAACGCTAAAAAGTTTTGACAAAAAGAATCCGTTCACCGTGGATTTTGGTTGTTTTGAAAATCAGCTTTCGTTTTTGTAGCTTTTTCCCCAAGCGGAAAGGCTCTCCAAAATGGTGTTGAGTGATTCGCCTAATGGCGTAAGCGCGTATTCCACTTTGGGTGGAACTTCGGCAAAAACCTTGCGTTTGACGATTTTCGCTTCTTCCAACTCGCGCAAGTTTTGCGTTAAAACCTTTTGCGAAATGCTTTGATTTTTGGTGTGCGAGACCGATTTTTTCAATTCGCCAAAACGCATTTTGCCTGCCAACAAATCGCGGATAATCAAAAACTTCCATTTGTTGCCAATGATATTGAGCGTCGTTTCAATCGGGCAGGGTGAAAAATATTTTTTCTTTGTAGCCATTGTAATTCCTAAAAGGTATCCAAAAGGTGCTTATCGCATAAAAAAGTGCTTACTTGTTTTTATGTATCAACACGTCTAAATTAAAGCTACCCGCTGTTGGGTTGTCAAGCATTTTAAAAGGATATTGCAATGAAAAAATTCAGCAAAATTACGTTGGAAACTACGCCGCGTGTGGAATTGAAGGAAACCTTGTCGCTAACAGGGTGTGAGATTTCGCACAATATTTTGAAAGCCGGGCAGGCGGTGCCTTTTTTTCACGCGCATAAAGAAAATGAAGAGATTTATTTCTTCATTGAAGGCAACGGAGCGATGGTGTTGGATGGTGAAAAAATCGCCGTTGGGAAAAATGACATTCTCAGGGTGTCGCCGCCTGTGATGCGCAAGATGCGTGCTGTTACGGATTTGCGTTATTTGTGCATTCAAGTTAAAGAAAATTCTTTGACGCAGTGGACGAAGGAAGACGCGATTTGCGCATAAATCTTTGATTTTACACGGTAAACTTCAAAAAAATTGCGGGTTTACCGTGGATTTTTGTTTTTGTAAAATAAAGCCGTTTTTTTTAAAGGAGCTAAAAAATGGATAAATTGTTTGCTGATATGACTCCCGAAGAATACGAAGCGGTGATGGCAGAAATTGAAGAGCAAGACAGAGAACAGCGCGCAGAATGGGAAGCAATGATGGAAATTGTGTGCGAAGTGCAATGGATAGAGCAGATTTTGGATAGCGTTGCTGCGGATTTTGAAAAAGATTCCGGGCTTTATATGCGCTTTTATTAAAACGAAAAGTCGCTGTGCGATTTTTTGCAGATAAAAGAAAACCCCGCATTCTGCGGGGTTTTTTGATTCGGTTTTAAAACCTAAAACTTTTGAAAGCGCTTACACCGCGCGCACTTTTACATAAGAGCCGGGCGCGGCTTCCAAAGGTTTGTATTGCGCATTGCCCAAAGTTTTGGGTGGCGTTTGTTCTTTGCCTTGCAAAGGTTTGTTCCAAGCGGCCCAATCTTTCCACCAGCTGCCGGGATGTTCCGAAGCACCTTCATACCAACTTTGTGCATCTTCGTTCAAATTTTCATTCGTCCAGTAGCTGCGTTTGTCTTTTTTGGCGGGATTGACTGTTCCTGCCACGTGACCAGAAGCGCCCAAAACAAAACGCATATTGCCACTTAAAATGCGTGTGCTTTGGTAAGCAGAAGTCCAAAACACAATGTGGTCTTCTTTGGCGGCAAACAAATAAGTGGGGCAATCAATTTTGCCCAAATCCACTTTCTCACCGCAAACGGTGACTTTGCCCGGCACGCGCAAATTGTTGTCGTAATAAGTGTTGCGGATATACCAACAACCAAAAGGCCCTGCCATATTCGTGGAGTCGGAATTCCAATAAAGAATATCAAAAGCGGCTGGTTTTTCGCCTTTTAAGTAATTGTTGACCACGTAACTCCAAACCAAATCATTGGGTTTCAAAAAGGAGAAGGTGTTTTGCAAATCGCGCGCGGGTAATAATCCGCCTTTGCCGATGGTGGCATCGCGCGTTGCCAAAAAGTTGGCATCAATCATCAAACCAATATCACCCGTGTCAGAAAAATCCAACAAAGTGGTCAACAGCGTTAAGGAATGGGCAATTTTTTCACCGCGCGCCGCCAAAACAGCCAAAGCCGTGCAAAGCATTGTGCCGCCCACGCAAAAGCCCAAAACGTTGATATCTTTGGCACCAGTTACATTTTGCACAATGTGCATGGTGTCAATAATGCCTTTTTCAATAAAATCATCCCAAGTGAGTTTGCATTGCGGGTCGGTTGGGTTAATCCAAGAAACCAAGAAAACGGTGTTGCCTTGCTCAATCAAATAACGCACAAGGGAATTATCCGGTTGCAAATCCAAAATGTAGAATTTGTTAATAGAAGGCGGCACCACCAAAAGCGGACGCGCGCCCACTTTTTCGGTTAAAGGTTTGTATTGAATGAGCTGCATCACTTCATTTTGAAAAATCACACTGCCTTCTGTGGTTGCCAGATTTTTGCCGATTTCAAAAGCGGATTCATCGGTCATAGAAATGCGGCCTTTTTGCATATCGCCCAACAGGTTGTTGATGCCATCGGTAATGCTTTGACCGCGCGTTTCCATGGCTTTTTGGATAAATTCCGGATTGGTTGCCGCAAAATTAGAAGGCGAAAAAGCATCGCCGATTTGCGTTGCCAAAAAGCGCATTTTTTCTCTTGCGCGCTCATCTTCTGTGGGCACCGATTCCACCAAACGATTGAGCATTTCCACATTCAATAAATAAGATTGATAAAGGTATTCGTAATATGGATTTTTATGCCACGCTTCACCTTGAAAACGGCGGTCTTTATCGGCGCCAGCAACTTTAAAAGTTGGTTCAATGCCTTGTTGTTTTTGCATAATGGATTGCCAAAGTTCCATTTGCTTTAAAGCATATTCGCGTTGCAAGTTGGTTACCAGTTGTGCTTCTTGTGGAATTTGCACATTGGCATTGTTCATAGAACTCATTTGACCAACTGCACCCATAAATTGTTGAAGCATATTTTGCCCGGCTTGCATAAATTGCTCCGCATTTTGTAAAAAATCTGTGCCCGAATTGGTTTCTTGCGTCATTTTGACCTCACTTCGTTGAATGTGGAAAAGGGCATTGTGCAGTGCAACTTAAACAATGTCAATTTAAAACAAAATAGCTTTAAAAATCAAAGTTTTAGCCTATCCATGCCCGTGGCCAATCAATTGTTGCACTGCAAAAATTGAGAGAATTCCAAAGATAATTAAAAGAATTTGCAATGCGGCACTTTTTAAATCGGTTTTGTGGTGAAGCCCGGGAATCAAATCCGCCATCGCCACATAAATCATACTTGCGGCAGCAACGCCCAAAAACAAGGGCAAAATCTCGTGCAATTCGCCCAACATTAAATATGCCAAGGCGGCGCCCAAAATCATTGTGGCGTTTGAAATAAAGTTGAACACAATGGCGCGTTTTAGGCTGTAACCCGAATGGCGCAAAATCAAAAAATCGCCAATTTCTTGCGGAATTTCGTGCGCGATAATCGCCAACATTGTTACCCAACCGATTGTGGCATTTTCCAAAAAAGCGGCGGCAATCAACACGCCGTCAGCAAAGTTGTGGAAAGCATCCCCGATTAAAATCAACACGCCCGCGCGGTGTGGCGTGGGCGAATGGGTTTCGCAATGATTGTGGTGGCAATGTCGCCACAAAACGAGTTTTTCCAAAATAAAAAAGCCCAAAATGCCGCCAAGCAAAATAATGGAAAGTTGGTGCGCATCGGTTTCTTCAAAGGCGTGCGGCAGAATTTCCAAAAAAGCGGCACCAAGCAAAGCGCCGATGGCATAACAAATTAACAAATGCAAATGCCGCGCACGCAAGCCCACCAAAGCGCCAACAGCAACGCTAACGGTGCAAACAAAAAAAGCGGCTAATAAGATCCAAAAAAACATGGTCGGGTTAAGAAAAAGAAAAAAGGTGATTATAAAGATTGCAATTTCCCACGGTAAACTCCAAAAAATTTTGAAAAAAATGCGGCGTTTACCGTGGAAAATCGCGTTTTTTTAAACGGGATTTTAAAATTTGGCGCACATGCTCGGCATCTTCCAAGGTATCCACGCCAACAAAATCGCCATTTTTTAAAATGGCCAAGGCAATTTTTTCGCCGTGCCAGAGTGTGCGCAACTGCTCCAACATTTCTATTTTTTCCAAAGGCGATGGCGGCAATTCCAAAAATCGTTTGACGAAAGCGGCGCGGTAGGCGTATAAGCCGATATGCTTGAAAGCCGCGCAGGGCATGGCATTGGGATTATCGCGCGAGAAAGGAATTGCTGCGCGCGAAAAATAAAGCGCCTCATTTTTTTGATTGGCAACCACTTTGACGTTATTGGGATTTTGAAAAGCCGCAAAATCTTTAAAAGGTGTTGCCAAAGTTGCCATTGCCGCGCCAGATTTTTCCAAAGTTGTTGCCACCAAATTGAGCGCTTCGGGGTTCATCAACGGTTCATCGCCTTGCAAATTCACAATGATTTCATCATTCAAAAAACCTTGCAATTTCAAGGCTTGCGCCAAACGTTCCGTGCCGTTTTGGTGGTGTTTGTCGGTTAAAACGGCGGCGATGTTGTGTTGCTGGCAAGTGTGCAGAATTTTTTCATCATCGCAAGCCACCACCACGCTTAGGGCGTTGGATTGCAAAGCAATTTGCGCCACGCGCACAATCATTGGAATGCCGTTTAAATCAATAAGCGGCTTTTGTGGCAAGCGAGTGGATTCTAATCGCGCGGGAATAAAAACGTGAAAATCAGGCATTTTTGAAAAAAATGAAACGTTGACCGTGGAAAACAGCGAAAAATCAGGGTTTTTTCTGCGCAGATTCGGGTGATTTTGCTGATTCGTTGGATTTTTCCATTTTTGCCAACGATTCTTTTACCGCAGCGGCAATGCCTTGGGTAGAAGTTAAATTGATTTTAAGCGTAGCGCCTACAAAAGCGCGTTGGTCGGGCGTGTATTCGCTAAACGACGCGCTGCGCGCCAACAAGGCGTTGACTTCGTCATTCAATTTTTTGTATTTGCGCTCAAAATTTTTGCCGCTCAATTTGGCTGCATCTGAGGCGATTTGTTGTTCTAATGCCATATCTTCGGGCGACACTGCGGCAATGTAGTGCGCCATTTTTTTCATAATCTTGGTGAAATCGGCGTCAATTTTTTTTAAATCTTCTGTTGTCATTTTTTTATTAAGCCGCTCCAAAAGAGCGCTCAACTCGGCTTTTAAAGCGCGGTCTTCTGCCATACTTAAAGATATTGGCAGGTTTTCAATTGCCGCTGCGGCTTTTTTTTCTGCCGAATTGTTTTGCTCTGCAAAAACTGGCAATGCCAAAAATGCGGCGCACAAAATTGCAATGGTTTTCATTTGAAATCTCCTTTTTAATAAATGCGTTGTTGCAAAGATTGCTGTGCAAGTGTTGCCATTTTTAAGAAAATGGCTTCAATGCCAAATTGAAATTCGGATGCCAAATAATTGCGTTCATCCAAAGTGTAATCGGCAAAATTTTTGTTCAATTCCAAGTTGGCTTGCAAAATTTCCATCTCGTTTTTGAATTTTTTGTTAAAACCTTCTTCGCCCAATTTTTGGCGTGCGTCTGCCAAATCCCACAATTCGGTTGGTTTGAGCGCCAGCACATAACGTTGCCAAAATGCCGCGCGGCGTTCCATTTTTTTGGCGTATTCGCTTAAATCTTGCGCGTGCATTTGCAAAATGCCCTCAGAACCTCGGCTTGTTACTTCGCCCAATTCTTTGTAAAAAGCTTGAAATTCGGTTGTAGATAAAGCCTGCGGCAAATCGCGCGCTGTTGATTTTGTTGCGGTGTAAGGAATTTTGGCAACCGTAAAGTTTTCCGGTTTTTCATAAGTGGGCGCTGATGCGCAAGCCACAAGAATGCTTGCTGCAAAACCCAAAAAAATATTTTTCATTCAAGATTCCTTTTTCAAAAAAATTTTCAGTTGACCGTGGAAAAAATTAAATTTTTTGGTAAATTTCCCCGCCTTTTTGTTGAAATTCTATGGCTTTTTCTTTCAAACCTTCTTGCGCAAATTGCCGCACTTCTTCTGTGATTTTCATTGAACAAAAATGCGGGCCGCACATGGAACAAAAATGCGCCACTTTGGCGGATTCTTTGGGCAAGGTTTCATCGTGAAAACTTTGCGCTTTCAAAGGGTCAAGGCTTAATGCAAATTGGTCATTCCAGCGGAATTCATAACGTGCTTTGGAAAGCGCATTGTCGCGGATTTGCGCGCCTTTTAAACCTTTTGCCAAGTCTGCCGCGTGCGCGGCAAGTTTGTAAGTAACAATGCCTTCCCGAACATCGTTTTTGTCTGGCAAACCCAAATGTTCTTTGGGTGTTACATAGCAAAGCATTGCCGTGCCATACCAACCAATCATTGCCGCGCCAATGGCGCTGGTAATGTGGTCGTAACCGGGCGCAATATCGGTTACAAGCGGCCCCAAAGTATAAAAAGGCGCTTCAAAGCAATCTTTTAATTCCTTGGTGACGTTTTCTTTAATCATCTGCATAGGAATATGCCCGGGACCTTCAATCATCACTTGAATATCGTGTTGCCAAGCAATTTTGGTCAGTTCCCCCAAAGTTTTGAGTTCATCAAATTGTGCTTGGTCGTTGGCATCATAAATAGAACCCGGGCGCAAGCCATCGCCCAAGCTAAACGCCACGTTGTAGGTTTTCATAATGGCGCAAATTTCTTCAAAATGCGTGTATAAAAAACTCTCTTTGTGGTGCGCCAAACACCATTTCGCCATAATGGAGCCGCCGCGGCTCACAATGCCGGTTAAGCGCTCAGCCGTTTCAGGCACATAACGCAACAACACGCCCGCGTGAATGGTAAAGTAATCCACACCTTGTTCGGCTTGTTCAATCAAAGTATCGCGAAAGAGTTCCCACGTTAATTCTTCGGCTTTGCCATCTACTTTTTCTAATGCTTGATACATCGGCACGGTGCCGATGGGCACAGGAGAATTGCGGATAATCCATTCGCGCGTTTCATGGATATTTTTGCCGGTGGATAAATCCATCACAGTGTCCGCCCCCCAACGAATTGCCCAGAGCATTTTTTCAATTTCTTCTTCAATAGAAGAACCCAAAGCGGAATTGCCAATGTTGGCATTGATTTTGGTTAAAAAATTGCGCCCGATAATCATCGGTTCCACTTCGGGATGATTGATATTGCAAGGCAAAATGGCGCGACCTTGTGCAATTTCATTGCGAACAAATTCTGGCGTAATTTCTTTTAAATTGGCGCCAAAATCGTCTCCTGCGTGTTGTTTTGTTAAAACTTTCAACAATTTGGGATTGTCTTTTAAAGAATCCAAATACGCCGCACGATTTTGGTTTTCGCGTATGGCCACAAACTCCATTTCTGGGGTAACAATGCCCTTTTTGGCATAATGCATTTGGCTAACATTGTTGCCGTTTTTGGCGCGCCGCGGCATTTTTAAAACGGGAAAACTCTCTTCACTTGCCAACTTTTGCAAGGTGGTTTGGGATGAAAATGCCGCGAGTTCTTCGGTGTCGCTTCGCTCAATAATCCAAGGCGCACAAACGGCTGGCAAGCCTTTTTTGATATCAACATTTTGCGATTCATCGCCAAAAGCACCTAGCGTGTCATAAACAAAAACGGGTGGGTTGTTTTCTGCACCTGTTGGGGATTGCGTAATTTCGCGCATCGGCACGCGCAAGTCGGCGCGAGAACCGGCAACATAAATGCGGCGCGATTGTGGGAATGGTTGAATATTTTTCATTTTTCGTTTTTGGGTAAAATTTTCGCTATTTTAAAAAAAATTTTGGGTTCACCGTGGAAAATTCCAAAAATTTGCCAAACTTGCCGATTTTTGAAAAGGAATCGGCGATTGTTGCCGCATTAGAAAAAAATCAAGTCGTTATTGTTGCCGGCGCCACAGGTTCGGGCAAATCCACGCAACTTGCCAAAATTGTTTTAAAAGCAGGCTTGGGGCAGAAAATTGCCCACACGCAACCGCGCCGCTTGGCGGCAAGAACCTTAGCCGCTCGGGTTGCTGATGAATTAAATATGCCAATAGGCAGCGGCGTGGGTTTGGAATTGCGTTTTGTAAATGAAACAAGCGAGAATGATTGTATTACTTTTTTAACCGATGGTTTATTACTTTCTAAAATAACGCGCGATAAACTTTTAAATCAATACGATACCATTATTATTGACGAAGCACACGAACGGAGTTTGAATATTGATTTTCTCTTGGCGTATTTAAAAATTTTAATTCAAAAACGAAAAGATTTAAAAATAATTATTACCAGCGCCACGATTGATACCGATAAATTTTCAAAACATTTTAATAACGCACCGATTATTGAAGTATCAGGCAAGTTATTCCCCGTAAACATTCATTATTTAAATGAAGAAATGGCGAATGTGGATTTATTAGAAAAAACAGCCGATATTGTAGAAAATTTAAATGGTAAAAAAGGCGATATTTTAATTTTTTTAGCTGGTGAAAAGGATATTGCAGAAACAATTAAAATATTGCGCAAACGCCCAAGTTTGAAAAACATGGAATTTTTGCCGCTTTATGCGCGATTAGCGCCACAAAAACAAGCGCGGGTTTTTGAATTATCAAAAAAACAACGCGTGATTTTGGCAACCAACGTGGCGGAAACTTCGCTCACCGTGCCCAATATTCGCTTTGTGATTGATTGGGGTTTGGCAAGAATCAAACGTTACGCTTACCACCAAAGAATTGAACGCCTGCCGATTGAAAAAATTTCGCAAGCCTCGGCAAATCAACGCGCAGGGCGCTGCGGGCGACTTTCAAGCGGCGAATGTTTTCGGCTTTATACCCAAAGCGATTTTGAAACTCGCCCCGCTTTTACGCCGCCCGAGATTTTGCGCGCAAATTTGGCGAATGTGGTTTTAAAAATGCGGGCATTGCATTTTAATAATGTGGATTTATTTTTGGAATCTCCGCCTCAAAAAGCGTGGAGCGATGCGGAAAAAACCTTAAAAGAATTGAATGCTTTAAATGAAAATAACGGTTTAACAAAAATAGGAAAACGTTTAGCCGATTTACCCATTGACGCGCGGCTTGGACGCATTTTATTAGCAGCGGAACATTTAAATGTTTTAAATGAAATGTTAATTATTGTTGCCGCCATTTCTGTGCCTAATTTATTAGATGAAAATCCACGGTCAACTGAATATTTTTTTGAAAAAAATAATCCGTTTACCGTGGAAAAAGAGCGTTCTGTTTTTATGGATTATTTATCATTATGGAATAAAAGAAAAAACAACCATTCGCCAAAATTTAAAGAATGGAGTGAGATTTATTTTCAGCTCAAAAAAATATTTCAACCGAAAAAATCTGTTTTAAAATCTGCCCCAGATTTTTATAAAAAAATACACGGCGCGATTTTAACCGGTTTTTTGGGTTTTATCGGCTTTAAAAGCGATGAAAAAGGTTTATACCAAGGCGTTAAAAATCTGCGTTTTTATTTGCACCCGAAATTAACAATTAAAAATCCACCGCGTTGGATTGTGGCAAACGAGTTGGTTGAAACAAGCCGACTTTTTGCCAGCGCCTTTGCGCAAATTGAACCCGAATGGATTGAATCAGCGGCTTATAACTTAATTCAAAAACAATTTTTGGAACCGCATTGGGAAAAAAAATCGCAAGCCGTCATTGCTTATGAAAAAATTACGCTTTGGGGTTTAACGATTATTCCCAAACGGCGTGTTTTGTTTGGAGAAAAAGATAAAGCATTGTCGCGCCAAATATTTATTCAAAATGCCTTGGTGCAAATGGATTTACCTGTTGAGTTTTTAAACCGATGGGCATTTATTCAAAATAATTTAAAAATTATTCAAAAAATAAAAGAAATGGAAATAAAACAACGGCGGCAAGATATTTTAATTGATGATAGTTTGATTTTTGATTTTTATAATGCGCATATTGATGCCAATGTTTATGATTTGAAAAGTTTTGAAGTGTGGTTGAAACATAATCCCAAAACGCTATTTTTATCGCAAAAAGATTTGATGAATCACCAAGCCAATGGCATAACCAATGAAAAATTTCCATCCTTTTTAAAAATTGGTGAAAAAGCATATCCCTTGATTTATAACTTTGCGCCCAATGATGCAATGGATGGCGTAACCATTCAAATACCGCTATTAGATTTAAAAAACATTCCCTCCAAATGTTTGGAATGGTTGGTGCCCGGACTCATTAAAAACAAAGTATTGTTTTTGCTCAAAAGTTTGCCGCAAAAATACCGCGTGAAGATTCAACCATTAGAAACTTTTACTGATGATTTTTTGGCAAAAGAAGATTTAAATTTAAATGATGGCATTGTTTTTAATCTTATTCAATTCATGCGCACAAAATACGCTTTTGAATCGCGAGGTTGGGCATTAAATGAACAACTTTTCCGCACAGAAAACCTGCCGCATTATTTTTTGATGAATATTGAATTATTAGATGAAAATAAAAATCGCTTGGCACTCTCACGCAATATTGATGATTTAAAAACACAATTTAAAGAATCCGCCAAAAAAGTGTTTGTTGCGCATATTCCCAAAGAAGAAACACAAGATTTTAAAAATTGGGATTTTGGCGATTTGGATGATTTGATTGAGTTAACCATCGCTGGCGAAAATGTGATTGGTTATCCAGCTTTGTGTTTTGAAAAAAATCGTTTGTTTTTAAACGTTTTTGATGATTTGGATTTTGCTACTTTGAATCATAAAATCGGTTTGTTGGAATTATTTCAGCGCGTTTTAAATGTTTATAAAAAAAGTTTGGAAAAAAACTGTTCTAATAGCCTTTTAATGTTGTTTATGCCTTTGGGCACGGCAGAAGAATTTAAAAAACAATGGTTGGCGCAGGTTTTTACAGAATGTTGCTTAAACGAACCATTGCCCAAAACCAAGGCTGCTTTTTTAAAACGCGTGGATGAAGCCAAACCCCGCTTAAACCTTGTGGGGCAAGAGATGGCAAGGTTGCTCACAGAGATTTTGGAATTGTGGCGCAACCAAAAATTAAACAATGTTAAGGCTTTTCCAAACGCTTTGGAAGATTTGAATCGCCAACGTGATTTTTTAATCCACAAACATTTTATTATTCAAAACTCTTGGGCGCGTTTAAAACAATTTCCGCGTTATTTAAAAGCAATGGATTGGCGCATTGAAAAAATTCGGCAAAACCCCACGCGGGATTTTCAAAATCAAAAAGCGATTGCTTATTTTTTAAATCTTTATTTTAGAGAAATTAAAAAACACCCGCAAAATCTTGCTTTAAAAGACTTTTATTTTTTGATTGAAGAATTGCGAGTTTCTTTATTTTCAGATGGCAAATTAAAAACGCCAATGCCAATTTCAATTAAACGATTAGAAAAAGTTTGGGCTTCTTTAACATTTTAAACTGCAAAAAAAATCCACGGTCAACCGATTATTATTTTGATATTGTTAGTGCTTTTGTTCGTTGACCGTGGGAAAATATTAAATCATTTCGCGGATTTTTTCCAAAACAATGGGCATTTTGGAAAATACATTCAAACGTGCATTTTCATTTAAAGGGTCGCGCGCCAAAATATTCACCGCTTTTTCTAATTGTCGCGCAGCACCCGCCACATCGTTTAATTCAATTTGCATGGCTTCTTGCACCAACCAATCGGTGCTCAACTGCAAGGTTTCCATATTCGGCGGCAATTCGTTCAAAGCGCTGTGGATGAGTTCCAATTGTTCGGCAGCTTCGTCCAAAAAGAGTTGGTCAATAATTTCTGAACGCCCATCGTAATTCAAGGATTCTGCCGATTGCGTCAAACGTTTGGTGAAGTAGGTCAAGCGTGCGTTTAATTCGGGATGCTCCAAATCGGTGTCGCTCATCACTTCAAAAGTGCTGCAAAGCGCTGCTTTTAAAGAAAAAGCCTGCGGCAAGGTTGCCACGCTTTCATAGCGCCCAACGGCGTTCACCAAGGCTTCGGCAAAAGGCAGGCAATAAGGATCATTGGTTTTCAAAAGCAAGCGGTAGGTTTGCCATGCCAAATGGTGCAAGGCGTTTAAGCTTTCGTCTTCTTCCACCACCAAATTGCGCCATTGAATAAGCAAACGCCGCATGCACACTTGCCACGCATCGTTTATCGTTGGGTCAAAACGGCGCTGTGCTGCTTTTGCCAAAAGCGGCAAAATGGCATTCAACATATTGGGCAGTTGCACGCGAAAGTCAGAATCAAGAGAAAGAGCAGGTGTCATCGCAATTCCTTTAAAAAACAATAACTTATAGGAAGGTGTTATGAAATTGCGTGAAGTTTAACTAAAAAAATAAATAAAATCAAATATTATTTTAATTTTTTTAAAGTTTTTTATTATTTTCCACGGTAAACGATGATTTTTTTTGAAAATGGCAATAAGAAAATAGAATGAAGCCTATCAAAATCATTGGCAAAGATAACCATTGTCCCATTGAAATGAAATAAGATTTGCCAAAAATGCCATCGTCTGGTTCTCTAAAAAACTCGGTGATAAAACGGCAACAACCATAACCAATTAAGAAAATAGCCGAGATTTTGCCTTGTTGTTTGGGTTTATAAAACCACAACAAACAAAATAATAAAGCGCCTTCTAATAACATGTGGTAAATCTGTGATGGGTGGCGCGGCAACAAAGAACCCGATTGTGGAAAAACCATTGCCCACGGCAAATTGGCGTTTGTTATTCTGCCCCACAATTCGCCGTTAATAAAATTGCCTAATCGCCCAAACATTAAACCAAGCGGCACAAGTGGGGCGATAAAATCGGTGAGTTTTAACCACGCCATTTTGTTTTGATAAACAAAAATAGAAACGGCAAACAAAACGCCCAAAAAACCACCGTGAAAACTCATTCCACCTTGCCAAATTTTGATGATTTCAAGCGGTTGGTGAAAATAATAAATGGGATTATAAAAAAGCACTTCGCCCAAGCGCCCGCCCAAAATAATGCCGATAAAGGCGTAAAATAATAAATCGTCAAATTGTTGATGATTTAAAGGCGCTTGGTTTTGTTTGATTAAATAACGCCCTAAAAATAGCGCTTGTAAATAAGCCAAAACATACATTAAGCCATACCAATGAATTTTAAAAAATCCTAAATCAAGCGCCACGGGGTTGAAGTTGGGATGCGTTAACATTTTTTTTAAAAGGCATTAAAAAGTTTTGCATTATAAATAAGCGAGTTTGCTTTTAAAAGATTGTAAGCGTTAAAATTGCCGCATTCTATTGGGAGAAATAATATGCCAGCGTATCGCTCACAAACTTCAACACACGGCAGAAATATGGC
>ULYQ01018169.1_pt1 | contig 26939 bp, 42 predicted proteins | sample 1962271 | NCBI WGS metagenome assembly ULYQ01 (sample SAMEA4835865, study PRJEB28245) | human gut metagenome | biome: gut microbiome; material: fecal sample | place: Denmark | collected 2008
TCGTTTTCAGATACAGCACTTGGAATTGCATACAAGTATTTTGTATATACGGTTTTAGATGTATCTATATCCATCTTTGAAAGATCCACGTCAAATGTGCCATATTTATCTGCATCTTCAGATTCAGTTACCGCATCATTTGAAGTAGAAACAGATTCATTGGAACTTTTGTCCTGAGAAGAATCATCGCTTTCAGTTTTGCTTGAATTGTTGTTTTCTTCTTTTTGCGTTTCATTTTGTTTGAACACTACGTTAAAAGAAGCATCAGCCGTCTTTGTTGTATATGCAAAGCTGAAAGATTTCTTACCACTACTAAATCCAGAGATCGTACTGTCATTTAAAGTAATATCATCAATAACTGCATTCTCATTGGATTTAGAAACAATTTTAATCTCTGTACCTTCATTATAATCAGAATTATAACTTTCTCCATCAGACAGCGTTTTTGTGAAATCGCCTGATGAAAGTGTAACTGTACCATCCCCTACAACATTCACCGAAAAGCCTGCCGTATTTACTGTTTGAGCCGTCGTTTCTTCTGCATAAGTAGGAAGCACTAGATTCAGTGAAGTTAACACAGTTACAAAAAAGGCGAGAAATGTATTCTTTATCTTTTTCATACTTTCATTCCTTCCTATTAAGGTAAATGACCTTAATTTAAATCGTTCCCCTTTATTTATTTCTATCCCTAAAAAATCTCTAACGTTAGAAATCTTGATTATTTGAGTTTTTAACAACATCAATATTCTGAAAGGAAAAAATATTGATATTTTTTCAACTCAATTTAAGGAAAATCAAATAAACTGTATCTGTTCATATTTCATCCCACCCTTTCGTTAATTTACTTTCTATGGTGCAATAGTACGGTTACTACCCGCTTTATTGCGTGTAAACAAAAAAGGAACTCGCCTGAGTTCCTTTTTTTTATCAATTTTTATTCAAGAGTTTCTTTTCTTTAATTGCGGACTGTTTTGAAATGTAGACTAATGAGTAATAAAACACACATATAAAAATCAATCCGCCAAATAAAATCAATACCAATCCAAATTTCATTTTCAATCTTCACTTTCTTCAACCAAATCATTTCTTCTGGTCTTCCTTCACTACCATGTGAAAGCACACTGATGCACAACGATACTTCACTGCATCCGTATCCCAAATTCCCTTCACTACCATAGGAAAACATGCTGGTGTACAACGACAATAATTAGTGTTTGTGCCAACCTTCACTACGCATGGCATTACAGACTACTGAAGAATTTTAACCTTGCCACGAATGACATAGGTGTAATTCAAGTTCATCTGTACTTTCGATATTGCTATCAAGGTCCGTGAATCGACCTTATAAAAAAAGGCGGAATTCCTTATTCCGCCTTTAAATATAAATTTATTTAGTAGCTCCGCAAGTCGAGCATCTATATCCTGTTGTCACCGTTTCGGTATGCGTCACCGCATCATGATGTACTGTCTGATACCCAGTAACTACTTCCTTCCATTCTGTATGCCATCCATATTTACCTGTTCCAGCTAACATTTCCGTTTTATTATGGCCACTTGGATCAGCTGTAATATCTGCTCCACAGTTGTCACATTTTTCCCAAGCCACCATTTCAGTAATAGGCACCTGTTCGTCATAGGCAGGCTGATCGACAACTGTACGAGTTTCAGTCACAGCCACCCAGTCATGTGTATGTTCAGCTGGTTTAGAACTGCTTGAGTTTGAACCACTGTTATTCGAAGGCTTTGATGAGCTTGAAGGTTTAGAAGAACTTGTGTTGTTCTTGTTTGAGCTAGTGTTTGTAGTCGAAGCGGTGTTATCCTTCTTTGATTCAGAAGTGTTTGACTTATTTGAAGAATCGGCTTTTGCGGTTTCTTCCTTCTTCTCCTCTTTCTTTTCTTCCTGTTTTACTTCAGACTCATCCTTTTTTTCTTCCTCTGTCTTAGCAGAATCTTCACTTGGTGTTAAAGTGGCAGTAGTGCCATCTTTTTTCGTTACATCTAGATTGACTTTATCATCCTTTAAAGAAACATCCACTTTCTTTGTATCCGTAGTATCTACATCCTTGAATACGAATGTTTTGTCCTGATCCTGTAATCCTACTTTTACATCCAACTTATCGTTTTCTTTTACCTCATAGTATAAAGTACGTTGTTCTTTGTTTTTCACAGCGTCACCATCTTCCAACAAGTTATCACTGAAAGATTCTTCTGAACTTGATTTTGTTTCAAATACTGTGATCTTCTTTCCAGTATTGTTTGTCATCTTCAACGATTTTGAATCCTTGGTTTTTTGACCAAGTGTCTTTACTTCTTTTTTCTTGGCAACTTCTGTAGTTTTTGTATCTTTTGTTCCTGTCGATGAAGCAGAACATCCAGTCAACATTCCTCCAGATAATACCATACTAAGAGCTAATGCTCCTGCCATTAAGATTTTATTTGATTTCATTGTATAACCCCCTCTGGAACAAATACATTCGTTCCAATATATCTTTATTTAATCTTCACCAGTTAGAATCTGCTGTTAAAAAACTAAATCTGGATTTGTTTCTTTTGTAGCTTTGTAAGCTTCCAATTTTTCTTGAATCTCTTCTTCTGTATACTTATGCGTGGCAGTACTGCCATCTTCAGTATTCTTCTGTTCCGCTTTAGAAACAACTTCAACATCCTCTACAAGAATCTCTGCCTTATAGATTTTTTTCTCCCTTTTCTTTGGAAAACAGTCTTCCTCATAATATTCCCAGAAAGTCTGTGCATAAGACTGCATGCGTCCTTTGATTTCGATGCGATCACCCTTTTGAGCATATTTCGCCAAGTATTCAGCATTCTGTCCCATTGCAACGAAACCGATATAGTCCTTCAAATAATATCCGTCTTCCCCTTTATAGTTTCTAGATACTGAAACAGAACTACGGATATAAGATTTACCATTTTTATCTTTTTTCAATTCAAGGGGATATCCTAGCACCCCTGAAATTGCTACTGTATTTAACATATTGACCTCCTAGATGGCAGTACTGCCACCATATAAACAAGAGGGGGTGGACTTACATGAACACTTGGCTGTATCCAATGCCACATCCCGTCTTTATAACAGACTATAACGTCTGTAACAATTCATTTGTTAATTCGAAAAATTCATTAAGTTTCTCTCGTACATATTCATCATCCTTCAAAGATGAATACTTCGAGGTCACTCTTTCTTCCAAGTGGATCAGAATATCCCGTGCATTCAAATTACTATTAAAACAGAGCGTTTCTGTGAAATCATCACTCATCATAGGATATGATACATCCACAACAACAGCTCCATTTGATAATGGATGAATGCCATTGATTTCAATCACATTCAAATCCAATGGAAGCTTTTTATATAATTCATCTAAAACCTTTTCAATCATTTCAACATCCCCACCTTTTTAAAAATATTTCAACTGTCATGTAAAACAGACTGCCGATACCAATTGCTATAAGCATCTTCTGAAAAAGAGCAATATAATCTGTTTCACCTGATACAATTTCGATTGTCATTTTTCCACCATAGAATATAGCCAAACTGAGCGAAAACAACAATCCACAACATAGAGTTAGAACAATCACTCCAATTAATACATTGTACGAATTAAAAAACATACTTCACTCCTTTCACTACCATCCAGATTTATTCTGTACTACATCTGTAAAGGAATATATAAATAGCAAGGCACTCCTTCGCTACCATGTGAAATCACGCTAATGTACAACGGAAAGGATGACAAAACAACAGAAACTGCACCTTCACTACCATGAAAAGAATATGGGAAATGAACAGAATCACCTTCACTACGCATGGCATTACAGACTACTATAAAACGTTAACCTTGCCACGAATGACATAGGTGTGATTTTAATTCATCTGTACTTTCGGCATTTCTGCCAAGGTCCGTGAATCGACCTTTAACTAGCTGAATATAAAAGGCACTTCGTGCCAATTTCGAAGTGCCTTGCTATTTATGTATTCCTTTACAGTCTACATTTTAGCACAGGTCAAAAAAGTACACAAGATATTTTTTCAAAATATTAAGCATATTTATCTTCAAGTATATTATACATCCTTCTTGCCTCATGGTTAGAATAAATTATTCATTTACACACTATATTTTAAAACATCATAGCTGATTCAGATATGTAATAACACATGCCTACCAACCATCCGATAATCGTCTGTGCAAACAATACGATCACTGTGATTACAATATAGGCAACCAACGTGAATGTATCTGAGAACATGTTAATTGTACCACTGTCCAACCCACATGCATGAAAACAGACGGTTGCAAAGAGTAACAGCATCCACACTCTAGAAACAAGTGTACTGATTCCTAACAAAAAGCTTAAGAACAATCCAATCATTTGAAATAAGAATGAAATCATTATTCTAAAAAACATTCCAATCAATTCTAATACTACCATCTTTGCACACCTCCTGTTATTTTCATTTCAATCAAACCTTATAACTTTTTGATTGCTCAAACAATTATTTCCAATTGTTTTTCCTCACATCTCTTATATACCCAAATAACATAACGATTGCTACTGGGCATAACCAGATCATAATTCTATTAGAAGTTAAATAAGTCCAATCTTCAGTATGAATGGGAACACTATAAGGCATAACCATAAAATTAAGAACCGCCAATATCCAATATCCAATCAATGAGTAATAAGCTAAAAACTCGCAGTTTCTTATAAGTTTCTCATCTTCACTTTGTATACCTTTATTCACTCTAAAAAGTACTATAAATGAACTTACAAGAGCTACCAGAACACAAATCCAACTTCCATTCGCAAAAAAATCAGTAATATACCAATTCTCTAACATAAATTTCGTATGTTCTAACATTAGCATCACTCCTTCCTATGTGGCAGTACTGCCATCGCTTTAGTTTTCAAGTAAATCTGTCCTTTCCACTTCATATTCAAGCCCATGTTGATTTCCTAATTTATATGCTTCTACATTAGTTTCGCATCTACTTTTTGATTTTTTGAATGTGATTTTCTTATTTGCCCATTCTTTAACAACAGCAGGCACTCCTACTACTGCAAGTTCATATTTAGGTTGCAGATTCATTTCAATTAAAGACTGTTCAAGTTGATGTTTTAAGCCGTTCGCAAAACCCTTACAATAGTCTTTTTTGAAAATTCTGAAATCGACATCTCCTACATAACACTTTTGAACGTCTTTTAACATAGAATTCAAATAATAAACCATTCCCTCAGCAACTGGCACACAGACTTCAACATCCGATTGTAATCCAATGATATAGAATTTGGCATCATTCTTATTTATTTTTCCTGCATAACTTGTTTCACATTGAAAATATTTTGCTAATACATTTAATACCCAATGGATATATCCAATACCTATATGTTCTAATTGCATCCTAACGACATCTTCAAGTGAACCCTTTTTATCAAATAAATCAATCTCTTCAATCTTATATTTGATGCGAAGTTTGTTTGCACGATATATAGCAAGTTGGATCTCTTGGTCACTTGCTGATGTATCTTCAGCAAGTGCCATAAGTTTTTTTATTTTTCTAATTACATCATTCTTTTCAGACATTATTTCATTTCCTTCAATCTTTCATCCAGTTCAAATCTGTAATTAAATTCTTCAATGTCCTGCAATCCAATGTAGTACAAACAATCAATGTCTTCATGATTGAATACATAACAATGGTCTTTGTCCATATATCCTTCAGGCCAATTACATCCTGCATAGTCATAGAGTTTTTTAGTCTTCTCATTCTCCTGAATGCGACCAATAATCATTAATTTCTTTTTTCCTTCTTTTAAAGTGACAACACTTCCAATTGGCAACAAGTCTTTCATCCTTTTATCCTCCTCATATCCAAATCTTAAATCGTGACTGAATCCATATGTTTTAGAACATCTGTCATCTGTTGGGCAATCCAATGTACGAAGAAGACTATCAGAAGTCTTCTTCCTACAATCAGACTAGCTAAGGCTAAATACTTCATCTACAAAGTTCTGGTAGTCCTCAGCAACACCAAACTTTGGAGTTTCAAGAAGAATCTTACGGTTCATTGATGCATCGGCTACAGGCTTACCTTGATAACGAATTACCGTGTCAAACATGTATTCACCAAATGTTTCGTGAAGAACATCTGTCCATTTATTATCTACACCATTGCGGTTTTTCATTGTAATCAGCAATTTAAAATCATAACTTAGAGATTCGACTTCCTGCATCCACTGAAGGATGGTATGCAAGGTGGAGTCTACTCCCTGTATACCTCCTAAACTGATTTTTGTTGGAGCTATAATCAAGTCGCCTTCCTTGTAACACGCTGAAATACAATTGAAAGTCAAACTGTTTTCAAAAGGCTGTCCATCAATCACAATAAAATCATATTCATTTTCAATTTTTTGGATAGCTCGTCTTAAACGATTATGTGGATTAATTGAACCTTTCAATTTGATATCTGTTGTAGACAATGTAACTGAACTAGGAATTAGATCCAAGTTTTCAAAACGTGTTTTCTGAATAGCTTCATGTACATCCAGTTTCTGATCTTCCAATACATCATGGATATCATACTTATAAGGAGTCTGTTTCAAATAATTATGCATTGCTTCATAGCATGCAACAATTCTCGGCTGACCATCGTTGACATTCTTTTCAAACATTTCCTTATACTGACTTGCACCCTGTTCTGACAGATTGTTATCCAATCCAAGGATAACAGATGTTGCATTGGATGAAGGATCCATATCAATCAACAGAACTTTTTTCCCTTTCACAGATAATCCATATGAAAGATTCAAACTCGTTTCCGTTTTTGCAACGCCACCTTTGTTCATTAGAATTGAAATTACTTTTGCCATTTTAAATACCCCTCTTATTTCTATTATTCCCAGTATCCTTGGTCCGTGAAACCAAAGTCATGTAAAATCGTATATAAATCTTCCATCGCATCTACATCCTTATTTGGATAGAATGTCACGGAACAGTCTTTCTGATTGATCTTAACTTTACGACCTGTAGATGCTTTTAAATGTTCCTGAAGACTGTTCAATGTATCCTTGTCTGCCGAAGACAATTCAAGCCCTTTTTTCTTTTCAGATTTTTTAGAAGTGGCAGTACTGCCATCTTCCTGTGGCTCCGTGTCGATTCCCTGTTCTGAAAATTCACCTGTCAGATATTCCTGAACCTGTCTTGGGGACATGCCAATCTTTCCTGCAATCCAGTCACGTTTCTTTCCTTGAGGTTTCTCACCCTGAGCATCCATTTCTTCCCAACACATGCATAATGCATCAACTTCTGCTTTACGCACATCCTTTGACTTGTTTCGAATTCCATTGTACATGATGATACGAATCAACTCTTCCGTTACATCTTTAGGCTTGGCAACTACTTTGACTTGGAACAATCCATCTCCGATACCTTTTTCATAATTTAGCTTGATAGCCTTGAAACGTCTTTCGCCTGCAAGAAGCGTATATTTCTTTCCATCTCCTACGGATTCATCCATATAGACAACACCATTTTCATCCTGTCCATATTCCTGAATCAATTCAGCCATGTCTTCTACCATTTGATCTTCATTATCACTGATACTTGCATAAAAGTTTTCACGGTTTGGTCGAATCTCATCTACACTTACTTTTCTAAAGGAATTTCCTCCACTCATTACATCAATTAAAGCCATTTTAATACCCCTCTACTTTCTTTTAGTTCATTTGACTCATATTCACATCGTCTACGTCTATAGCAACATCCGTATTTTCTAAAACGATACCTGCATATTGAAATACAGTATCCATATTCAGCTCATTTTTGAATGCATAATCCAATATGGTTGCCACCATTGCACCAAGCTGTGCTTCATCCACATCGGCTTCAATCATACAGTGCATTTCATTTTCATTAACAGAACTTTCAAACAATCCCATCAACAATCTCTGATTTTCATTCATATCCTGCAACCTCCTCATCTTCATTCTTACGGTTTGGATTTTCTAAGGCATCCAGATACAGGAACAAGAAACTTAAATCATCGGTTAAAAGACTCATTGTTTCTTCTTCGTCCTTGTCTGTACACTTCAGCTGAGCAGTGTACTTTGACAGAAAGACCACCTGTTTCTTGGTAAGCTTCCAGCTTACATGGACCTCATTCCATCCAAACAGTTTTTTCAACTCTTCCGCCATGCTCTCAGCAAGCTTTTTATCCTCTTCGTTTTCTGTTTTAAACTGGGAAACATGCTTTAACAACAGACTTACCTGATATTTATCCAATTCCCAGTAAACACAATTTTCATTGTTTTCCATTAATATCCCTCTTTTCTATTTTTTAAATTACAATTTATTCAATTAACTCCAATTCCTTCATTTGTGTATAAATCGCTTTTATTAATTCATAATCTAAATGTTCGTATCCCAACTCATGTTGACTTGAAATTGCAACTCCTGTGTCAGAAAAGTTTATCCACGCATATGGGTCATCCTTCTTGAAGTACGAAGGATTTGTGCATTCATTACTTTTTGTGAAGCCACGCTCTTTAAACAGCTGTTCTGCCGTCTCGCTTAAAAGCATTGGTGTACCTTTCACAAATTTCAAGAGCTTAATTTCATCTTTGTTCTGAACCAGTTTGCTGTGCATAGATTTTGCCTTTCGTTCTATGTAGTTGATGCAGTCCAAGATGTTTTTGTCATCACCTATCATAGTTTCTAAGAATTCACAGCATTCACAGATCGTCATGGTATCTTCACTCATATTCTTCTTCATTTCTGCTGTACTGATTTTATTTAACTGCTTTTCCATCTTATCCATTGCTCCGTACCGTTTTCTTTCTTTTTAGAAGTCTTTGATTAACCTGCTTCAAATGCTCAATATCCTTTTCAAGCAGGCGAATCCTTTCTAAAAGCTTCATATTCTCTTTTCGAAGACTCTTCAATTCAACATCATTACGATCCATTTAAATCATTCCTTTTCTAAGCTTTTCATGTTTCCAGCGGTAACATGCTAATGCTTTTTTATAGGATGTATAGCCATACCCCTTTGCACTGTCTACCACACGCCCTGTCATCGCATCCACGACCACATAACGTGTCTCAGATTCAGTTGATAATCTATAGCTTACTTCTACACGTACATCATTCATTATTTATCCTCCTGTCTATGAATGGCATCCATAAAATAAATGTTTAATTTCAAACCTGAATGGAATGGCTCAAATCTAGAGCCATCCATGTTCAAGCAATACCTGATGAATTGCTTTGTGCAGATCCATGTCTACTATCGGATCCATTTTTTTCCACTCTCTATCCGTTTCAAACCAGTGAGTATGAGAAACCAAATAGTTCGCAATACCATACGATTTGAAGAAACGTACTATCCAATGGTCATTTTCGGTAAGGCAGTAATACATCATTTTATCCTCACCAGTATCTTTATCCCATTTTTTAAATCCTAATTCATACATCATTTCATCTGCATTCATACATGCTTTCATCCATAGCTATTGCCAAACTTGAAACTTTATCAAGTATTAGCTCATCGCCTTTACAATTTCTTCGTATCGAGGATTTTAGAAAAATACAAGGAGCAAGCGATAGCGAGACGCCGTAGGGCAGTCCTTGTATTTTGATAAAATACTCGATAGTACAAATAAAAACAAATAAAAAAAATAAAAGAAAAATAAAAATGCGTCCGCAAAACGGACGCAAAATCTGCCCGAGCATTCTGCGTGCGAGGGCAAAAATCACCTTGCCATCTAAAAAATATTACGTTTAATGGAATGCCCTATTTTTTTTAACACTCCATATTTAGGACGTGATCCAACACCTTTAGAATCATCCGTCTCCCTTAAAAAATAGACACCATCATCCTGACCCAGAACCATAAACACTCTATCTGCTGTAGAAACCAATTCAATCAAGCTTGGATGTTGTATGTAGATTTTATCATCGTCTACAGACTGCACATAATCATTCAATGCAATATATCCATCTGGTGTATCCTTCACAGTAACTTCATTCATACATTCTGCATCTCTGTATAATATAAAACTTGGTTTTTGTGCAGCCTTATTGACGGCGTTCCGCTTGCCTACACTGAACCCTAATCCAAAGCTTACAACCAAACCTATAAATATCCACATAGAAGTTCCTCCTGTTCATTCTGTATATAAAAGATGGCAGTGCTGCCATCTTTCAGTTTAATCATAAATTATTCTGAATCCTTATTATCTTCCCAAGGAAGATTGCAGATATCATCTCTAATAAATTTAAATAACGCTTCATTTAATTTTATTTTTGTCTCTAAAGAACCCATGTTAAAACACTGGTTCACTAAACGACTCATAATTTTATAGGAATACCTTAAATCTTTCTCATCAACACCATCCATTTTTGAAATCAAAAGCATTGTTTTTAAATCATCTATTTGATGAGATGTAATATTAGTAAAATAACACATATCCTTATCTAGAACAGGCGATATCAATTTAATAGTATCCACAGAAGCCATCCGTTCATTAATTAAGTAAGACCTCAACAAATTCTTATTAATGCCTGTAGAACTTGATAAATCATTTATTGATATGCCTTTGTCTTTCATAGCCTTATTTAGATATAAGCCAATATAATACGTTTCTTTGAGATTTGCCATTGATGCCCTCCTTTAAATGGATGGCAGTACTGCCACCTTTCAGTTTAATCGTAAATTATTCTGAATCCTTATTATCTTCCCAAACTAGATTGCAGACCTCCTCTTTGATAAAGTTAAACAATGACTCATTAAATTTTTGCTTTCCGTCCATAGATAGTAAATTAAAAATCTGATTCACGAATCGGTTCATTGTTTTATAAGAATATCTCAAATCAATTTCATTAACCTCCTCTGGTTTTGAAATCAAATCTGTATTCAAAAGTGTTGCAGTCACATCCTTCTCCTTGAAAAAAGAATCCTCAAGGAAGAAATCTGTATCCTTATCTAAAGCTTTTGCTAATTTCTTAATAACATTTAATGATGGATTCTTTTCATATATTCGATAACATCTTAACGACTTTTTATTAATCCCTGTTAATTCTGACAATTCATCCATTGAAATATTTTTATCTTTCATTGCTCTATCCAAATAAAGACCAATTCCGTATGTTTTTGTCACATTTGGCATTCATTCGCTTCCTCCTTTTGACGGTTTGGATCAATATAATCCAATAGCACGTGGAAATGACAATATTCGTTTGGCTGATCTTTGTGAACAATAATAAGAATCGGATAATAGTGCCTCTTCTGCATGTCATGCAAGATTATATGCATTTCCTTATACATTGCTTTACTCCAGTCAAAGATGTCATCTCTTGGACATTCCACTCTGGCAAAATACAGATGATTCATATCATATTTCCATTGATTGTAGAAACCATCTTTAACGGATTTTCGCATTTTCAAATCAAACTTAAAAACGCCTGTATCGTCAGGATTACCTATAGTGAAGCATTCATCTCTTGCCGTATATTTATTTGTCCATTTCTGAGCATTATCACTTCGAAACAGATAATTTAAATGACTATTGAAATGAGACTCGTTGTCAAATCCATAAATCTTTATATTTTCGCCAAAATACATTCCATCAACCCCCTCACGATGCGTACAAATCCTTTAGAATCAATAGAAAATTTCGTATTCCACAAATGCAACCAATCCTCTGTAACTATAAGCGTGATATTCTCCTTCAATCGTTATACAAGGTTCGCCTACTTTAAGAGTATCCATGTCTTCTATAGGATAAATATTAATTTTACCAATTAATCTAGTTCTACCATAAGGGCGACCAATCAATTCCTCCATAGCATAACGAACTAGATTACGGTTAGGGTCATCTAAATTAAAGACAGCAATTTTTGTAGTTCCTTCTCCTGAATCGTTTGATATATATGTTCGACAACTATCGTTACCTGCAAAAATATCACCATCATCTGATTTTATGTCAAAGCAACGATTTTCAAACAAATCATGTATTTTTTTCAATGGATCAACATCAATTTTTCCATACAAGTATAAATCGACATATAAACTATCAATTTCTTCTTGATTCATTACGCACTTATAAAACTCATCATAATTACTGCATTTCTTCCATAAGTCTGAATAATCTTCACGCCTTAAAATGGACAAACACATATTAAGCTTACATTCGCATTCACTATAAACGTTTTCTTTTAAAACATCATACATATACTCTAAATCTAACTTCATTTTTAACCTCCATTTTGACATATCATACTTTGTTATATTTGCACGCCTTATTCTAGCAAATATCCATCTAGATTACGTAGACAACATACTAATGCGAATCTAGAGTAATTGTCACTCCTCCATCCTTTCTGCATGCTTGCCAAATCAGAAAGTACTTTAAATGTATATGCTGAATCCTTCAAGATATCCCAATAATCTTTGAAAAAACGATAAATCATCACAAATCGTAATTTTTGATTTCCTTTTTTTAGTACATCTATAAAGAATTCTAAACATTCTAAGCCTTTTTTGCATTTAACGTCACTATCTCGTTCATTATTACTGTTCTCCATTAAAATATTCTTTAGTTGAATCAAATAATCAATTAAATTTGAGGTAACAGAATCTTTATCAACCTCATCTTTGTCTATAAACTTTTGTTCATCTATCGCAAACTCAATAAACGGCAATAATGGAAGCCCCAAGGATTTCCATTTTACTCCCGCAGCATTGTAATTAAATACTGAAGAAAGAGTATCACCAGAAGATTTTCCTTGATATAAATCAAGTATCCAGAATCTAATTTGATTGTTATTCGAAAGTAGTTCATCTAAAACCATTTTTTCTAATATAGCTGAAGGTTTTTTTCGTAGACTTTTTGACTGATCTTCCACCATCACATCAACTAATTTTTTAGTTTCAACACTACTAAAAAGTAGATTTTTTTTCAATTCGCTAGATGACATAAACTATCTCCTTATTCCAATTCATTCGACCAATTATCAGCTAAATCACGTAAACATTTAGTCAGAGTATATCTAGACTCACTAGTATTTCTCCATCCATTTTGCATGCTTGCCAAATCAGAAAGTGCTTCAAATGTATACATAGAATCTTTTAGATCATTCCAGTATGTTCTAAAGAATCTATAAAAAGGAGCAAAATGTATTTTTTCATTTTCCTCATTCAACCGTTCTATAAAACAATTTATAGTATCTAATGCTTCTGTATACTTTAAAGTATGCTGTTCGTCACCCTTGTTTAACGAATCGAAAATATCATGAATTGAATTCAAGCATTTTATTAAGTGAGCTATTGGTTCCCTATCGACATCATATTCTTTGATAAATTTCTGCTCTTCAATAGCAAACTCGATAAACGGCAATAACGGAAGTCCACAAGACCTTTCCATTATGTTTGCAGAATTAAACTCAAAAACCACCGAAAGAATTTCGCCAGATGTACATCCTTTATACAAATCCGATATCCAGAGCCTAATCTGGGTGTTATCGGTAAGTAATCCATCCATAACTATTAATTCCAATATTCCTGATATTTTTCTTCTAACAGATTTAGCTTCATCATCAACCATAACATCCACTAATTCTTTTGTTTCTAAATCATTGAAAAGAAGAGTCTTTTTTAAATTGTTCTCTGCCACACTATACCTCCTACAAAAAAGATGGCAGTACTGCCATCCTGCATAAAGGGAGAAATCACTCCCTTTTAATTATTCTGAATATTGCTCTTTTGCTTTGTTATATGCCATCTCCAAAGCATCATTATCCATACTTTGAAGTTTTAAGCAAAAATCGACAGTATCTTCTGTGTTGTTGAAATCTATTTCTGGATGATTTTGTTTCACCTCAGCTTTATATTTATCAAGCAGATATTGACGTGCCTTTTCAGGCGTTAATTGTTCATCCTCAGAAGATTCACTTCCACCAAAGAATTTACAGAATAACGATATCCCAAACATGGCTATACTAGCGTAAAGTATCGTCATTATCGAAAATAAAAATGGATTATCGTACATCTTTGCACACCTCCTCCTTATATAAAGATGGCAGTACTGCCATCTTTATTAATATTCAACAAAAGCAATTAAGCCGTCATAATAATATGTAAAGTATCTGCCTTCTAATGTTTTACAGGGTTCATCCACAGTTGGATCACTGCAATCATATGGATAGATATTAAACTTCCCATGTAAATAAGGTCCACGATGATAATCCATCATATCAGACATAATTCTAGAGGCAACACTATAATCAGAATCCGCCTTATTAAAAACTGCAACACGTGTAGTCCCATCACCATACCCATTTGGAATAAGAACTTGAAATTCTTCATTACCAACAAGAAGACTACCAACATCCGATGCTGTTTTAAAACAACGATTTCCAAATAACTCACGTACCCTATACCAGTGATTTTCCCTGTCTTTTCCGTACAAAGAAACCATACTATAAATTACATTCAAACCACATTTTTTACTTAAAACTCTTCTCTCAAATTCAGCATAATTTTTACAAGCCTTATATAGATTTAAACACTCCTCATTATCAAGAATACATGATGCTAAATAATGTACACTACAGTACTTGGACATATTTTCCTTTAATACATCATCAATATTTTCTAGTTTCATTTTCGCCCTCCTGACAGTAATTCTAACTGTCATAACTGATTGATTTAATAATCATCTTTCATTTAAAATGTTTATCAAATCTTTCATTTCCTTCTCAGCTTTGCTTTTCTTTTTAAGATACAGCATGTTAATAGTATCCATATCCATATTTGTGAAAAAGGCATCTTCTTCATCTAAGCCATATAACTCCTGTTCTTTTTTTGAGAAAGGCAGATTGTTTTGATTATGTCCGTCTTCATCAAGAACAAAAGAATAATCATCAGGAGTCCCGCCTCCACTCTGTAGATTCAAATACTGGATATTGCCGTTGGCATCCAGATACAATCTGTCATGTGCATCCGTTCCTACCATATGTATAACATCTGACGAAATGTCTTTAACATATAATGCCGGTAAACAAAAATATTCAAAGTTGATCAATATGTACCACCACCTTTATATAAATCTGTATATATATACATTTGATTAGTCTAAGAAAGATGAGCAGGCTCATGTTTTCTGCTCTGTCCAGACGATTCTGGCTTGCGGATCATTGTCCCATGTCTAATAATTCGATGAATCAGATTTTGACATTCTCTTTAAAAATCTCAATCCATCACATGTTAAGATAGCCTTTCACAGCTAACGTTTGTAGCAACATGAAAAGGATACGTTGGAAAGCAGGAGTTTCACCTCCTACTGAGAGAATCACGTTACTACATCTTGAAATTAAAAAGTTGAAGGTTTCAGGAGTTGCACCTGATATTACTTGTACCTTCATAAACACCTCATGAAGAAAACATAGAATTGAATATATAGAATATGTACCTATGAAAAGAGAAGAGCAATTAACAGTTTTCTTCATGAGCAGAGCCACTTGACTTACAGATAGATTAGTCTTTAAAAGGATATGCCTCCTTCGTATTTTAAATGAAGTCAAATGATTCATATCAATGTACGAATGCAAACGTGTTTATCGTAGAAGGAACTTACTCCTTATCATTATGTAGCATTTGTATATTGGAAAGATGTGTTTGAGGATTGTAGGAATTGCACCTACGGAACTCGTATCCTCATGTAGTGGCAGGCTCATGTTTTCTGCCGTGGTCATTTTTGACATCTGTTTAACTGTTAAAACTGTAGGCGAAAAAGTATTACTTTCTATGATATCTCTAAGTCCAAAGGGGAGATGTATAGAACAGGTTCTAACAGATATCTGGATCGACTTCATGTTTAATGCTTATTCAATAGTTCCGGTGAGCAACTAATGAGAACACTAAACAACCACATGTCCATCTCGTTTGGGTCGTGCATCGCAGGCGGTCGAACTACTCAGCACGGTGTGAAATGCGATGACTATAAGGATAACATCACATTTATATTGGACTTACAGGCAAGCGGGAAAGCCACGTCATGCCATGCCAATTTAAAGCTTTGTATCAGCTCATCGCCTTTACAATTTCTTCGTATCATGCCTAGAAGATAAGAACAAGGGACAAGCGTTAGCGAGACGCCGTAGGGCAACCCTTGTTTGAATCAAGAGGCATGAAAATCAAATAATAAAAATAAAATCAATAAGAAAAATATAAACTTAGCGAACGTGTTCACTTCGTTCACGCTCAGATTTATACTGATTCTGATTATCAACTGTATTGATACGTTCAGAATATAATCCAATCATTTTTTTCAGTTTCTCTTTTTTCTCAATCAGTGGATTCCTGTTTTCGGAGATAAACGTTTCAATTTCCTCGTCAGAAATATCCATCACATTTTCAATTTTTTGTTCCGTCATCATTTCCACAGTATTGTCTACGTTTTCCAGAAGATGATTTACCTCATCAATTTGTTTCTGTAATTCATAACGTCTTGATTTTAATTTATCTATATTCTCTCGATCGTGTTGAAGCAGATTTCTGTAGTTCATACGATCCATGACTTTCTGTACTTCTGTTGCTTTCCATCTAAAGTATGATTCCTGACGAACAGACTTGAACAAAGTTGTAGTTGGATCAAACTTCACATTTGCACTTTCATAAAGATTTCTTCGTGCCTGCATTACTTTGTTAAAATCTCCCTGCGAATCCAAAGCACTTTGTATATCTTGTGTGTTGATGATACGTCCATTGTTGTTAATCCGCTGCATAACATCTTCCAGTGTATAGCCCAATCCATCTTCATTGGGTTCCAAGCGATTTGTACGAACTATATATTTGCTTTCTGGCATACGGATACGTAGTCCTTTACGTTTTCCTTTTGTCTTGTCTTCAAATAATCTTTTCAGCTCTTCAGCATCCTTCAATCCTTTGTATGCCATACCTGAATCAAACACGCTAACATCTTTGTCAATCGGAATCGTAATTCGAGCTGTCTTGTCTTCTGTAAGCCATTCAAATTCTTCAGGCTCAACATGCACATATTGCGTATCATATGGAATACGCACCATGTAACTACCGTCCTCCTCTTCATGAATCAGTTTCACATTGACAGTGAACTGGAAAACATTGGCATCTGTTGATTTCATATCATCATAAATTTTAAAGCCCATGCATTCCATATAATTTTTGAAGTCATTGTATGATGCAACCTTTGGAATGACAGTATCCATGATTTTTTTTATAACGTCACGATTGTTGTCAGAATGTTCACCAAGCCATTCAAAGTATGTTTGACTTCTGTTTCGAGTTTCCTCTAAAACCGAGAAACCATGTTTAACACAGATGCGATTTGAAATTTCACGAAAACGTTTCTGATCTCGTTTCCAATAAATCTTCCACGGCTTACCATCATTCAAATAATAATTAACAGCAATGTGTGCATGAATATTATTTGTATTTGTGTGAACAGCAATAATATAATTTGCCTTACCATCCGAAATAGCATTTATCCATTCTTCAGCCAACATCATACAATCATCAGCAGAACCTTCACCAGAAGGCAAAGATAATTGAAAGTGATATCCTACAGTTTCGCTATGAGAATTAGTTTGACTTTTCTTCCATTTAAATGCTTCAGACATTGGCAATTCACTATTAGATGCAATCACATAATGACCGTTCTCTGTTTTAGATTCACCATTGCCAATATCTAAAATATAATTCACTAGATTAACAATGTTTCCTTTCATTGCCCAGCCTCTGTTCGTTGCCATAACCTATCACCTCCATTCAACAAAAAAAGCACACTCTAACGAATGTGCTACGATGGCAGTACTGCCACCATTAAATATGAATTTCTCTATTACCTACAGTTTTTAAGAAGTCAGGATCCGTCTCCTTTAATGTTGTTTTTACACATTCAAGGAGATGTCGTTTCTTGATATATTGAAAATATAAAGATTTATCTTTGTCTCCAATAAAATTTCTAAAATCTTTCCAGAGGACAAACAAATCATCTGAAGCTTTATCAAGTCTATCAAAATGTTCGTTCATCTCATTAAGAGTATAGCCTCCACTGCATTCCTTGTTTCTCTTGTTGATTTTATTAATAGCAGATCTAATCTGACGCATATTGCTTCCAATTTTATGAGTTAATCTTAAAAAATCATTATTCTCAGAAACACAGCATATCTCAGTATACATTGGATTCATACAACAATTAATAATGTATTGAGTTACACTGATGGATAAAGATTTAGAAATATCATAAAGCATTTTATAAAATGAGTGTGACATTTTGATAAATACAAATTTATTTTTAACTATGGGATTTAAATCGTACTCATCAAAATAATCATTATAGAAAGGAATGACGGTATTTTGTGAACTATAGGAAAACACATCCTCTAGATTACTAGGTTCATTAACCCATAAATTTTTGCAGGACTCGATTCTGTCAATTTGTTCTAAAAAAAATTCGTCATGAAAAATTAAATCAAGACGATTTGTATCTAAAGATTTTTTGTATAACGAGTTCAATTCAAAAGCTATCGAATTTTCCATATCAGCAATCTGAGTAAAAGTATTCATAAAATCAACTGGGAGTTCCCTACTACAAACAACATAAAACGAATCCGACAAACACCGTTCCCTTATGAAGTTAGATTTAGAGACTCCAAAAAAATCAGAGCAACGATTCAAGTAGTCAAATAAATTATCTGATACACGAATTGAAATTCTTACATCCTTTTTTTCTGTTCTTTTTAAGTTATAGTTCTTCATATCAAGAAAAAATACCAACACACAAAAAAGGCACAAGATTTTTTCCTGTGCCTTTATTTGCATTCCTTTACAGTTTACATTTTAGCACACCTCAAAAAAGTACACAAGACATAAATTCAACATTTTTGCTCTAGCAAGATGACTTCTTTTGAAACAGAAAATAAAACTGCATAAAAACATTTAGATCAAAAACAATTTAAAAGTTACAAAGGGGTTTGGGGATGAAATCCTCAAAAAATAAAATGTGTGTACAACACATTTTTGACTTTGTATGCACAGGTATCGCAAGGACTTTGTATGCACAAAGTCCTTAGGGGATTCCAGTGTATGCACAAAGTCCTTACTTGCTATTTTTAAAACCCCAAAAATGGCTAAAAATCACCGATTTTGAAGAAAATCGGTTTTTCGTTGATTTGGTGCCATTTTCAATGTATAAAGTCAATAAAAAAAATACAATAAAAAAAATAAAATGATGATCTAAAAAATCAAAAAAATTCATTTATTAAGTGCACAAAATTCAAATTAATGCACTTATAAAAATCAAAAAGTGGTTTTTAAAATGAAAAATAATTACAAAAAAGCTGATTAAATGTGTCACGAATTAATAAAAAATGTGCACATAAAATTTATATTTGTTATTTATAAATGCATAAAGTCAATAAAAAAATACAATAAAAAAATAAAATGATGATCTAAAAAAATCAAAAAAGTTCATTTATTAAGTACACAAAATTCAAATTAATGTACATATAAAAATTAAAAAGTGGTTTTTAAAATGAAAAATAAATTGAATTAAAACGTCATAAAAAATTTAAAAATGCATTTATAAATGACAAAAAAGCTGATTAAATGTGTCACGAACTAATTAAAAAGGTGCACATAAAATTTATATTTCTGATTTATAAATGCATAAATCGTCAGAAAAAAAGTTCTAAATAAATTTAATTTTGCAAATTAAAAAGCAACTTTCGTTGCTTTTTAACGACTTAAATAACGAAATGAATTGCGTCTTTTTTTATAATAAGTGAAATAATTATTGCTACATGAATTCCCTTTTACATCTACAAAATCACCAATGTAGTAGATTTCACCATCACTATTCAAGAAACATAATTTAGAATTACATAACAGTTTAAGCATTCTGCAAATGTCTTTGTCTTTATAAAATTCATGATTTAATTCATAGAACTTATCCAAAACATGAATACCAAAACATTGTGTATCATTGATTAATTTACTTTTTGGAGTGTAATCTCTGATGATACCGTTATGACAAAATGCAACGTCTTTGCATTTTAAATATGTACTTCTCATCACTCGAATATCATTACAAATTGGATAAGGATGACAATTCCCTTCATCAATTAAGCCACTTGTTGAGATTCTAAAATGAAATACAACTGCACGCTTTTTTAATCCAATTTGTTCATCAAGTTCCTTTAATCTTGCATAAAATGATTCAAATGTCATGAATCCTTTTTCAATATAAACCTCATTTTCATAATTATACATAAACCCACATCCATCAGGATTCGCAAGGAAACATTGTTTTAATGTTTCCTTGCTTGGCATTTTTTGATTGATTTCTTTTGCTACAATTACACACATAATTCATTCTCCATATCTATTTATTCATCATTTAAGATGTCATTTGCTAAATCTAATTCGTTAAATCGGAAGATATTTGAAAGGCTTTCTGAGTTTGTTTTTTCTAAGAATAGCGGTTTCTTCCAATCACTTTCTTCATCTGTAATCTTTCTTTTTTTGCAGTAATCAATTGCATATTTTTTAAAATTATCATCCAATCCATTAAAAATTAAATCTTCTAAAGTAATTACATGACTTGACTTTCTGCTATTTTCAACAATATTTTTAAGAAGATTTAAACTAATAAAGAATGTTTCCCATTTTAAAGTTCCTCTTAAAAATCTAAATTCAATTGTTTTTTCATTGCAAAGATTCAAACTATAATAACGGTCTGTAATATCATTTGAAGCTTCACCGATTCTTTCTTTATCAATAAATTTATGTCCATTTAAATCAATTAAATCTGTTCTTGAACTGCACCAATGTCTATAAGAATTTAAAGTTCTTCTTGAAAATTTAAACAATTCATTTTGATATCTTTCCATGATATAGTTTATATTTGTAATTACAGAATCCTGATTCAAAGAGCGATTATTATTATCAAAACCACATAAAGCTTCTCTTCCAATATGTACGTGTAATCCACAAAGGTCACCCGTATGAGAATCAAATCCTGATTCAACGCATAGATTTAACAACTCTTTAAATGTATCTAAATGATTCATAAACCACTTCCAAGTCATAGGCTGTGAAATAATTTCTACACCATTTCCAATAGAACCATCACGTTCACAAACAAATAATTTTCCAAATTTAGATTTGATTTTGTTTGATAACATTGTTGGTGTTACGCTATTTGAACCGTCAATTACGCTATTTGAATCGTCATTTAATGTAACTTCAAGTTCAAAACCAAATGTAAAACTACGTTTTAAATCCTCATTTACATCCTTACGAACTGCCCAATCTCTGAATCCATGATAATTAAGAATAGTCATTTTTTATCTCCTTTAGGACTTATTTACCGCCTTTACAATTTCTTTGTATCGTACTTTTAGAGGAATACAACTGGCAAACAAAGTGAGACGCCGTAGGGCAACAGTTGTATAGATCTAAAAGTACGATATCTAAATAAAGAAAATAAAAACAATAAAAGCAATAGAATCCGCTGCCTTCAGGGCAAAAAAAAGATGGCAGTACTGCCATCTTGGATTAAGAATTCAATTATAAAATAATCTGTATCACACTATATTTTAATTGTTTAAAGTATTCATCACCTGTATTTATATTACCAATAATACGAATAACTCGGCTTTTACTAATCCATTTTGAATCATTCAATAATGCAATTGAATCATTTTTTAAACAGGAAGTTGTCTCCTTTTGAAGTCTAAATTGTGTATATAATAAATCATTGTGTTTTTCACTTATAATAGGTACTACGAATAATTTTTGTTTGACAATTGAAATAACAACGCCTAAGTGTTGGTATCCAATTTCATATTGATATGCATCTCCAAAATCACAATAGCAGATATCACCAACATTAATTTTTGTTTTTATTTGTTTTAAAGAGCCTTTGCGAAACATATAATTATAAAGTGATACTAAATATGAATCACGTTCATCACGGTGCATTGCATCAATAAATGAATCCTGTTTGTCTAAAATCCATTTTTTATTTATGTTATAAACAATCATTTTTGGCATAACAAAATCCCTCTAAGAACAATATACATAAGATTGAAAAGTTAAAATAATCTGGTATAAAGTCTCTAAATCTAGCATGGAATTCAATTCATTATCTCCATTTTTTAAAATAAATCCATGCTTGTCTTCATCAATAATTAAATTGATTTTACCATTAGATTCATCCTTTATACATTCACAAATAGATTCACATTCACCTAATTGCATTTCATTGAATCTGTTTCTCATAATGTAACCTCCTTGGCATATCGCCTTTACAATTTCTTCGTATCGTACTTTTAGAGGAATACAACTGGCAAGTGAAGCGAGACGCCGTAGGGCAACAGTTGTGTTTCTCTGAAAGTACGATATCCAAATAAAGAAAATAAAATCAATAAAGGCAATAGAATCCGCAGCCATTTGCGTAAAAAAAAGGATGGCAGTACTGCCACCTAATAAATAAATTAATTAAATATAATATCATATCTTTTCAAAAGCCAATCGGGTAAAATCTCATCCTTGTTCATAGAATTATAATGTTCCATCTCTTCATCAGTAAAATAGTTACCTGTTGCAATCAGCTTTTCTATACGCAAACTTATATCTGTCCATGAAAATGTTTTTGATTCCGCATCTTTGAATAGTGATGATGAATCTTTAGATGAAACACATATAGTCAAACCTTTTGAATCATGGTCAATGCAGCCTTTGTCTTGTTTTTTATTTTTAAAATCATAGGTTTGTCCACCAATACCATATTCATTTTTAAGAAAAATTGCTTTGTCTTTTGCATTGACATTCATAGTTGTATACAGATGATAGATACGATATTTTCCATTCACAAAACCTGAACCAATTCTTAGAATATTGTTGATACTTCTGTCAGACCATGGACTAAAATCATTTGTATCTTCTTCATGAAACACGTCATCACTTACATCAAATAAATTCACCTCTGTATAATGTTCATAGTACATATATTTGTAACCTCCCTATATTTAGCAAAGCGTATTGGATGGCAGTACTGCCATCTTGAATAGTTAACAGTCTATATAAAATATATTATTGTCTCCTGACTCTGTTATTTTGGATTTGATACATGATTTTACATAATTAATATCCTTTTTACTAAGTCCAAACCAATCGCCATAATTATCAAACTTAATAAGCAGAATATTTCCTTTTAAAACATCTTTAATTTGACTGCCATCCATTAAATATAATGTGTTATCAAAATTAAGAGATTCCCTGTTTTTATTGGTAAGGACTAAAATATTTTTTCTCATAAGCTTCCTTATAGTGTAAACAGATTGCACCGTTCCTTCTACAATCTGTTCACATTCATCTAAACTAATATGTGATTTATTCAAATCTACTGTATTATAAATACCATTTGGTTTTAAAATTAATGCATTCATTATCAACCATCCTCTTTACATCATACTGCGAAGTTTCCATTCGCCAACTGCTAAAAGTATAAAGATGATTATGATTGATAAGAAAAATGCTAATACAAAATCCTTTAAATACTCTCTATTCAAACGAGTAACAAATAATTTTTGAATTGCCATTAAAATTAATACCACATTTTGAGCAATCGTATTTGAAATTAAATAATCAATCATCATTAGATTTGCATTCTGCTTTTTTTGACGTTTCATGTTTTATCCCCCTTGGCACATCGCCTTTACAATTTCTTCGTATCGTACTTTTAGAGGAATACAACTGGCAAGTGAAACGAGACGCCGTAGGGCAACAGTTGTACGGATCTAAAAGTACGATATCTAAATAAAGAAAATAAAAACAATAAAATCAATGTAAGTGAGAGCAAAAAAGGATTAGAATCTATCTAATCCTAAGACAAATCATCAATAATAAACTTCAATTTATACATACAGTCATCTAAAAATGCTCTTGTGTCTGAATCCAAGATATCAGAATCATCTAAAGAAAGATTTAATGCTTTGTTTATAGCATTTTTTGCTCTCATTAATGCTTTGCGTGTTTCGGCTTTATTATCAACAGTGATAGCAGAAGAACTTTGTGTTACTGTCACTGTTGAAGATTGTTGAGTCATGCTCTGTTTTTTTATGTCTGATAAAATATCTTGGATAACTCTTTCGCCATAGCCAGTTTTTTTAGCAATCCATTCTCGTCTTTTCCCTTGTGGTTGTTGATTGATTGATACAAGATAATTCCAATAGTTATTTGCATAATAAATTTCACGAATTTTAGTCTCTTTATCTTTGACACGTTGTTGATTGTCAGTAACTATCAACATCTGCTCCATTTGATGTACATTTGGTTTTTCAATCAAGCTTGCTTTTAGTACTGGTTCGTATAAACCACGCTCTGCTAAATAACTAATTGCAAGATATCTTCTGTGCCCACCTACCAAAGTGTACTTTTTTCCATCATCAACAGATAAATCCTCATATAATGTTGCGTTTTCCAATTGACCAAATGATTCAATACTATCTGCCAGTTCCTTGATGTTTTGCTCCTCGTAAATATTATTAGGGTTTACACGAATATCAGATAAATTAATGTTACAAATTTCCATAATATAATCTCCTTAAGGACTTACCCATCGCCTTTACAATTTCTTCGTATCGTACTTTTAGAGAAACACAACTGGCAAGTGAAACGAGACGCCGTAGGGCAACGGTTGTGTGGATCTGAAAGTACGATATCCAAATAAGAAAAATAAACACAATAAAGACAATAGAACCCGCTGCCATTTGCGTAAAAAAAAAGGATGGCAGTACTGCCATCACGCTATTTAGTATGTTTAATTTCAAATAAAATATTTTCGACCTCCTCAACATCTAATGGTTCATTTGTTTCTGTATAATAATAAATGTGTCCATAATTAGCGATATGACATTTTGCTAGTTCTTGGTCATATTCATAATCACAAATTAAGCTCAAATCTGTTGTAATTTCAACAGGGGTATTTAAATATCTACTTATCCATTCAGTTTCATGATTTTTCATAATCACACTATCCTTTCCAATAAACATTAATTGTTTGAACTATTAACTCCAAAAAAATCTAATTGTTCATCATTCAATTCACAAGTTTCCCTCAAATATATCATTGCTTGTTCCTCATCATCTTGCATTAATCCATCAATTAAATTACTAACAAGTAAAATTAAATCCTGTTTTGTAAAATCATCATATGTCATATTCCATCCTCCTTGGCTACTGCCTTTACAATTTCTTCGTATCGTACTTTTCAAGGAATACAACTGGCAAGCAAAGCGAGACGCCGTAGGGCAACAGTTGTGTGAATCTGAAAGTACGATATCTAAATACAGAAAATAAAAGCAATAAAAGCAATAGAAATGGCACGTGATGTATAAAAAAGATGGTGAGATTACACCATCTAAAAATTAACCTTGTCTTACAACACCCCCAAACTTTGGCTCAAAAGAAATAGAACCAAACTCCGAGCAAATTTCATCTGTTCTATTCCATACATACGCCAATGCAAATCCATGCGATAAATCATATCTATCTGAATCCCATTCATCTTTGCAGTCGCTCACATAAAAGAAACTGTAACAATCTCCAAACGTAAAATGGCTTAACTGTACATGATATACCATTGAATTAAATGTATTTTCAAATGAAGATATTTTATCCATTAAATATGTATATTGATTTGCATCATACAGTACCGCAGGAAAAAATTCATCCAGATATTCCGATAACATCAATTTCCCTTTTTTAAATGGTTTAATAACCATTCTATTGTCCACACCCATCATTTTTAATCTTTGAATAGCCTCTTGTTTTTTTTCGTCATAACTAATTCTCGCCATATTTATCTCCTTTAGGACTTACCCATCGCCTTTACAATTTCTTCGTATCGTACTTTTAGAGAAACACAACTGGCAAGCAAAGTGAGACGCCGTAGGGCAACAGTTGTGTGGATCTAATAAGTACGATATCTAAATAAAGAAAATAAAAGCAATAAGGACAATAGATACAATATAGCCTGTAGTGAAGCGGAAAGATGGCAGTACTGCCATCCTTAAATCAAGAATAAACGATTATTGTTTCATTGTACTCTTCCAAAAATCCAGACAGCAATAATCTTCGATTTGAATGTAGACCATAATCCAGATCGCACGTTGATAAAGTAACCATAGGTGAATCTGTATCTACATCCTCATTACAATAAAGTGATTCATTTTTTAGTTTATCTAAAGTATCCTGTCTTTCCTCTCCAAAGTCTTTTGCATAAAACACAGACTCATTGTTTGATTTTGAATAACAGAAAACATTACATTTATAGTTTTGCTCTGGTGTTAGTAGATAGAAGACAGGATGGCTGTAAAAAAATGATTTTGATGAAAAGTTCTTTAGTAAAGTAAACATTCCTCCACCCTGAACAGAATGTCCATAAATAATATTGTTATCATCTGAGAAGTCTCTATTCGTATTGCAGTCTAAAAATGCTGATCCCATATAGTTGTATCCCTTATAGATCGTATGATCTAAATAATAGGAATTGTTTGTTCCCTGTACTACAGGATATGAAATTGCACAGTCGGGAACATATATCCAACCAACTATATCTGGATTGACAGTCTTTAATGCATTCCAATCAGGTGCTAGAATCTGTTCTCCGTTTTCATCTCTTTTCACAACGCATTCTTTTTTTAACTTGTCTGTCTGTAATTCAACCTCATTATCTTCATTGTATATTTGCCAAGCCTGATAGGCACAGAACCCACCAACGCATATACAGATAATCAGTATAATTCCATAAATCCACTTTTTCATATTTCATTTTTCCTTTCATTTAAAAAAAAGACATCCAAGACTCCGTTGTTTTAA
>ULYQ01024271.1_pt1 | contig 26744 bp, 17 predicted proteins | sample 1962271 | NCBI WGS metagenome assembly ULYQ01 (sample SAMEA4835865, study PRJEB28245) | human gut metagenome | biome: gut microbiome; material: fecal sample | place: Denmark | collected 2008
GGTGGTGAAATCTTCTCAGGTACAAACGCTATGATGCAGCGTTCAGGTACTGCAGAGGCAACAGCTCCTGGTGGCAAGCGTGTTAACGACATGGTTGTTAAGGGCGTATACCGCGATGCAGCAACAGGCGAGTACGTACAGAACGCCAACAAGATTACTACACAGCAGTACTGGAGTGCTGTGGCAGGTGCAGGCAATATGGGTATCGGTGAGGCTAATACCTATAGCGCAACAAACGTACGTCTGCGTAACATCTCACTCGGCTACACTGTTCCGGCTAAGGTGCTTTCTGGCACAATCATCCAGTCGCTCAAGGCAGGCTTTACTGTTACCAACGTTTGGATGATTCACAGCAATATGAACGGTGTTGACCCAGAGTCAGTATTTGCTACAAGTACCAATGCTACTGGTTTCGAGTATGCAGGTCTGCCTACAACACGCAGTTACGTGTTTAATGTTTCAATCGGTTTCTAATTCATTAAATTGACAAATATTTATGAAAACGAATAAATTAATAATGTCAGCCATGATGGCACTCACTCTTGGTGGAGTGATGACTTCATGTAACGACTTCGACGATATAAACAACAACCCGTTGACGACAGGTGGCGACAAGATTAAGCCCTACTATTCGCTTCTCTCCTCTATAAAGGGTGCACAGATGGACCCGTATCTTGGCGAGCGTCTCTTCGTTATCGAGTGGGCAGCAGCAGCACGTCAGGATGGTGAGGACGGCTACGGTGTGTCTATCGGTAAAAAAAATGACGAGTTTTACGGCGCAGCTTTCAGCTACAATGCAAACTGGATGCGTGATGCCAACACATGTATCAAGCTCATTGAGGAGCCGCAGGGCATATGGACTGCTCACGAGAAGGAGTTCTATCCCAACCTGCTTTCTATAGCTCGTATCTGGCGCGTTCAGATGATGGCTCAGTTCGTAGACAACTTCGGTCCGGCTCCTCTTAACGGCTTCCAGGGCGTAAATCCGGAGTTCAGCTCAGAGAAGGATGTTTACTACTGGATGCTTGCCGAGCTTGCTGACGCTGTAAGCAACATCAACACAGAGGTGGCTCCTGACGATAGTGAGAAGAAGAACGACCCAGTATTCGCGTTTGATGCAGCTAAGTGGAAGAATTACGGCATCTCTCTGCGTATGCGTCTCGCAATGCGTCTGTCTGAGGCTGACCCTGCAAAGGCAAAGAGCGAGTTTGAGGCTGCTGTGGCTCAGGGTAGTGGTATAAAGACCGTTGACGGCACTGCTGCTGTTCAGGAGTACGATGGCTGGAGCGATTGGTCGGGTCCGATGAGCCGCTCTTGGGACATCCAGAGTATGTCTGCTACAATGGCTAACCTCACCACCAACTTCGGTGGTACAGCTTCTGTAGATGCTCTTGCTAAGTATGTGAAGAACACCAATAAGGAAGAAGAGGGTAAAGAGAATGAGAATCGTTACGCTGAACATGTAAAGGACGCTTCAACTTATCTTGGTTTGAAGTTCGACCAGCACTGGGAGCCTAACACTGACAACCCGACAAAGCAACTCTTCTTCGATGGTCTGCCTTCAAAGGTTGACCCACGTGCGTTGCTCTATTACTTCCTGCCGGGCGACTATAAGAACCGTACACAGACCGGTTATGTATCTTATTTCACAAACCCGAAGGCTCCTCAGGTAGAGAAGTTGTGGGCAAAGAACGACCAGAACAAGACTGCGTTGGCTACTGTTAATGCTACATACTGCTGGAATGGTCTGACCGCAGGCTACTCAGGCGATGAGAAAGCCACTACCAATGGTCTTGTAAATGGCTCTGACCTCGGTGGTTATGGCTATATCGGTACTTATCCTTCTCTCGCTGACGAGTATCGCAACAGCAAGAACAAGCGCTTCTTCTTCGGTCCGTGGGAGACTTACTTCCTCTTAGCTGAGGCTGCAGAGCGCGGTTGGAACGTAGGTACAACTGCTGAGGCTGCTTACTATGCTGGCATCAAGGCAAGCTTCGAGTATAACGGCATCGAGGATCTGTACGACGCTTACATCGCTTCTGAGGACTACAACCGTGTAGGTACTTCTGTTAAGTGGAGCCACACCACAGAGCCTACTGCTACATCTATGACTGTTAAGAACGGTTATACAGGTGCTACAGAGACTGTTACATACGAGTATCCGAAGGCTGTGAACACACTCTATGCTAAGGTTGCTCAGACTCCGGCACTCAACGACCACCTGACAAAGATTATCACACAGCTCTACATTGCAAATACTCCGTACTTGCCGCAGGAGAACTGGTCTAATCACCGTCGTCTCGGTCTGCCGTTCTGGGAGATTCCTACTTCTACAATGTCTATCACAGACATGAAGGACTGGACAAAGGATTCGTACAAGAGCGCACAGAGCATCAGCCTCTTCGTACAGCGCTTCAAGTACCCATCAAGCCTCTCTTCTTCTGACGCAGCAGGCTACGCGAAGGCAGTAGGCTTCCTCAAGGGTGGTGTTGACAGCAACCTCACTCCGCTGTGGTGGGCTATCGGTGGTCATTAATAAAGACCTGATACGAACTTATTTCCGTTAAACTTGCTGATAGCTTGACGGATATATGATAAAAAAATGCACTGCTCTTTTGGGCAGTGCATTTTTTTTGTACGCTTGGCATGATATTTTATCGGCAATGAAGAAGTTTAAAGGCGTAAGAGCCATTATCCGTTACATCTTCGCTGTTCCAACGTTGTTTTCACGTTCTTTCTCCCTTGTTTCTCCATTTATTCTTTGATACCTCTTCGATTCCCAATCGAAGACCGAACGAAGGATGAACGAAGGATGAACGAAGGATGAACGAGAAACGATCGAAGACCGAACGAGAAGTGATCGAGAATTGTTCGGGAAAAGCCCTACCCCCAACCCCTCCCCCGTAGGGAGGGGAGTGGTATGTATGTTTGTTTAATGTGTTATCCTATTTTCTCTTATAATTGTCGTAGCAAGAATGTCATATATAAAGGTAGCGTAAGGAATTGTCCGCTGCTGCCTACGTTAAGGTCGCCAAGTTTAATGGCATGGTTGACGTGGTATTTCTCGGGGTGCGAGAGTATAGTCTTTGAGCTTTTGATGTTTCCGTCTTTAGCCTTCACTTCCACAAGTACACATTCGCCTTTGTATCTTGTGACAAAGTCTACCTCCAGTCCCGAATCCTTACGGAAATAGTACAGTCGGCGTTTCATTTTGGTGAAGATATCAGCCACAAGATTCTCGAATATGGCTCCCTTGTAGGCATGCAGGTTGCCTTGCATAATATCAAACTGCGTACCATCGTCAAGCATAGATACAAACAACCCCGTGTCTGCCATATATATCTTAAAACAGTCGTCGATGGCATTTCCGTTGAGTGGTAGTTCGGTAATAGTGAGATTTCGACATCGGGTTATAATTCCTGCATCCTCAATCCATTGTATGCTGCCAGTATATTGTGAAGCTTTAGCACCTTTGCGGATAGTAGAATACTGAAATTTCTTGTATTCCTTGCTCAGTTGACGTGGTATTGATTCAAAACATTCGCGTATGCGTGGTTTGTCAGCATCAGAGGCATACTTCACCATATCTTCTTCATATTCAGCAACTATTCCTCGTTGTTCGGCAAGAACTCTGCCCATGTTGTGGGTGTTGACAAATGTGTTTACTACAGATGGCATACCACCTACAACGGTGTATTGCAGTATGAGTTGACGCATTTTCTGATGAATAGCTTCGGGTACGGGCTGAATGCTGTCAAGGCATTCTGAGAGTTTGCCAATTATAGCTTCGCTTATCCCATTTGCCCAAAGAAACTCTTCAAAGTCAAGAGGATACATATCAATAATGGTTTCGTAGCCAACGGGGATTGACGTTTTTGAACTTTCGTTGCCACTACTGTTTCGTCTTTCGCCATATCCTTTTACTCCAAGCAATGATCCGGTGGCAATAATGTCGTAGCGACCGTCCATCTTGAAGAATTTCAAGGCGGTACGTGCAGCAGGACATTCTTGTATCTCGTCTATTATTATACATGTTTCGTTGGCTACAAACTGACTTTGTGGTATCATGGCTGATAGATTCATGACGATGTCGTCAACCCTTTTGGACCCTTCAAAGGCAAGAGCATAATCAGAGTCTTGCATAAAGTTGAGATATACAACATTTGCATAATTCTCTTCTGCAAACTTCTGTACTATGAATGTTTTGCCACATTGTCGGCAGCCTTTTATTACGAGAGGCTTGCGATTAGAATCGTTCTTCCACGCAATGAGTTCTTCTTCAATCTTACGTTTGAGCATGACTATCAATTGTTTAGGAGTGATTTACTTTTGTTTGTGTCACTTTTCCAAGGGACTTTTTGCTTATTCGTGTCACTTTTTCAAGGGACTTTTTGTATGTTTGCGTCACTTTTCCAAGGGACTTTTGTGCAAAGATACACTTTTTTTATCCAAATAACAAGTTTTCAATGTGTGATAAACTGCCTTATAATAAACTTTTCAGTCACGAATCAGCATGAATTACCATGAATGTTTGTAACTAAAAAAAATGAGTAATTCGTGGACATTCATGACCTTTCTTTTTTAATAGTCACGAATTACCATGAATTACTCATGAATTTTGGGCATAACCTCAATTGGGGAGCTCCGCTCCCTAATCTCCGTCGGGAGCGTAGAAGTAGTCGTGCAATGGGTCGGGATATTCGAATATCTCGCCTTCGCGGAAGAAGCGCTTCATCTCGATTTCGGCTGTCTCGATAGAGTCTGAAGCGTGGATGATGTTCTCCTGACCGCTCATTGAGAGGTCGCCACGGATAGTGCCGGGAGCAGCCTTGCGTCCGTTGGTGGCACCTACGATGTTGCGCACTACGGTGACGGCGCTATTGCCCTCAACACACATGGCAATGACGGGAGCCGACTTCATCGAGGCTGTGAGCCACGGGAAGAAGGGACGGTCAACGAGGTGGGCATAGTGCTCGTTGAGGATAGCATCGTCGAGCTGCATCATCTTCAAGCCAACGATGCGCAGACCTTTGCGCTCAATGCGGTTGATAACTTCGCCGATGAGACGGCGCTGTACTGTACACGGCTTTAATAAAATCAATGTTTTTTCCATAAAGATAGTATTTAGTTGAATAAATATTTTTTTACTTCATATACAATTTCAAGGTAGTGGTTTGGTCGCCCACTTCTACGTTCTTGGTTTCCAATTCGCCCTTGCCGTTCATGAACTTGACGGTGTACGACTGGTTCTTCTCAACCTTGAAGGTGAGCACGTCGTTCATGTCTTGCGTAGCGCCCGTGCTACGGCCGCCGAAGAGTTTCTCCTCGCCCTTGAACACGTCCAGATTGGTAGCTACACGGTCGCCCGAATTCTCGGCATGCTCCTTGTCCTTGAACACCATCACTCTCAGGTCGACGTGCTGTTCGTCGGCAGGAGTGGCAGACAGCTGCGCTCTGTAAAGGCTTGTATAGCGGTCGGTGACGTTCTCGGCATGAACATAACGGATGTCCTTGTCCCATACCAAGGGGAAGTAAGACCCCGTAGGCTTGAACGACGCTGCGTATATAGCCTTGCGCAGGTCTTCCTTGATGGCCTTGCCGGCATCGGTCAGGAACCACGACTTGTCCAAGTCTTCCGAAGGATAATACTCAGTGAATCGCCATTTGCCGTCAATCCACACTTCGTTCCAGTTGTGGTTGCCACGGTCGTCGTACCACGCGGGAGTGCCAGCCACGCGCGAGGGGATGCCCACAGCACGGAACGCATCGGTGAGCAATATCGACAGACCCGAACATGAAGCCATGTGCTGACGCATCGACTCGTAAGGAGCCTGGTCGGGTTTCTCACGCTTAGTGTTATAGTCGACCAGCAGTTCGTCGCGTACATTCTTATTAACCGAGTCAATAGCTTCGCGCATTGTCTTGCAGTTGGCTACGTATTTCTTGAAGCGTTCGTAGAAATCCTTGCGCCAGTTTTCGCGATTCTCGTTCAGATTGACATAAGCCACCACGTCGTTGAGGAAGATGTCGTTGGGCACCTCTTTAGCCCACGGGAACTCAGCTCGTGCCTTATATGCATAATCCACATTCTCCAACAGGAAATTGGCAGTCAGAGCCTTGGCATCCCTTTCGGGCATATAAGCGATAAGGAAAGCCATAGCCTCCCTTTGTGTGGTAGGAGCCTGCCTTAATGCCTTTTTCAGTTCTTTGGCATTGCTGCCAGCCGTCTGCATGGTCTGGCTGATCAATTCCTGGTACTGATTAGGCACACCGGCATACTTGCTTCCGGTGCAGGCAGAGAGGCATATTGCCAAAAGTACGATTAAGCTTTTGATTTTCATAATTCTTGTTCTTGGGTCTATTTATGTATAGTTGATTAGTTTAACGTAGCAAATTTACACAAAAACTCACAATGCGCAAAACATTGTAAATATTAAAGATAGCTATTTTCTATTTATTTTTTGAGGTTTTACAATTATAAATCAGTAATTTTGCACCAATATGGATAATACAACAATAAAAGACTACGAGATAATGGCGCCCGTAGGCTCACGTGAGAGTCTTATGGCAGCCATACAGGCCGGTGCTGACAGTATCTATTTCGGTGTGGAGCAGTTGAACATGCGCTCACACTCTGCCAATCATTTCACCATCGACGACCTGCACGACATTGCTGCTATCTGTGCCGAGCACGGCATGAAGAGCTATCTGACCGTCAACACCATCATCTACGACGAGGATGTGGAGCTGATGCATCAGATTATCGATGCTGCCAAGAAGGCTCAGATTTCGGCTGTCATCGCGTCGGACGTGGCTGTAATGTCATACTGCCGTGAAATCGGCCAGGAGGTGCATCTGTCTACCCAGCTCAACATCAGCAACGCTGAGGCTCTGAAGTTCTACGCTCAGTTTGCCGACGTGGTGGTGCTGGCCCGCGAGCTGAACATGGACCAGGTGGCTTATATCTACGAGCAGATTGAGAAGCAGCACATCTGCGGACCCAACGGCGAGTTGGTACGCATAGAGATGTTCTGCCATGGAGCTTTGTGCATGGCGGTGAGCGGCAAGTGCTACATGAGCCTTATGAATACCGGACGCTCAGCCAACCGTGGCGAGTGCATGCAGATATGCCGCCGCTCGTACACCGTGACCGACAACGAGACGGGTACGCAGCTTGAGGTGGACAACAAGTACATCATGTCGCCCAAGGACCTCAAGACCATCCGCTTCATCGACCGCATGATGCGTTCGGGTGTGCGTGTGTTCAAGATTGAGGGTCGTGCACGTGGTGCTGAATATGTATATAATGTGGTGCGCTGCTACAAGGAGGCCATTCAGGCTGTGCTCGATGGCGACTTCACCGAGGAGAAGAAGGACGAATGGGACAAGCGCCTTGCCACTGTGTTCAACCGCGGATTCTGGGACGGATACTATCAGGGTCAGACGCTGGGCGAGTGGAACAGCAACTATGGTTCGAACGCTACAGAGAAGAAGGTGTACGTTGGTCGTGGCGTGAAGTACTTCTCTAAGCTTGGTGTTGCTGAATTCACATGCGAGGCTGCCGAGTTCAGCGTGGGCGACAAGCTTCTCATCACGGGTCCTACTACTGGCGTGATGTACGTAGACGTAGACGAAATACGCTACGACCTCAATCCCGTTCAGACAGCACAGAAGGGACAGCACGTATCGTTCCGCGTGCCGGGCAAGATTCGCCCAAGTGACAAATTGTTTAAGATGGTTGTGGTTGAATAAGAAAAAATGAGTATAAACGAAATACAAGACGAAGTCATTGAGCAATTTCAAGACTTCACCGACTGGATGGACAAATACCAGTTGTTGATTGACCTGGGCGGCGAACTGGAGCCGCTCGACGCTAAGTATAAAACCGAGCAGAACCTCATAGACGGCTGTCAGAGCCGTGTATGGGTGCAGTGCGACATGACCGACGACGGAAAGCTGGTGTTCACAGCCGACAGCGACGCCCTTATTGTGAAGGGAATCATCGCCCTGCTTATTCAGGTGATAAGCGGACACACGCCGCGCGAGATTCTTGATGCCGACCTTTACTTCATCGACCGTATCGGTCTGAAGGACCATTTGTCGCCCACCCGTTCCAACGGATTGCTGGCTATGGTGAAGCAGATACGTATGTACGCTCTGGCGTATGAAGCGAAGAAGAATTAGGAATTAGGAATTTTGAATTTTGAATTGTCGGCTTCGCCGATTTTGAATTATTCAATTTTGAGTTTTGAATTTTAATTATGAAATCGATATTCTCTGTATTATTTGCGTTTGTCGTGGTGGTTATAGCTTGTTCTTGCATTTCTTGCAAGAGTTCGCGCAAGTCGGCTACTGAGCCTGACACCGTTGCTCTTGTAGGTCCGACGTTCAATGCCGACTCGGCTTATGCCTTCTGTGCCAAGCAGTGCAGCTTCGGTCCGCGCTTGATGAACACCGAGGCGCACGACAAGTGTGGCGAGTGGATAATGAAGCAGTTTGCCGGCTACGGAATGAAGGTGGAGACGCAGGATGCCGAGCTCAAGGCTTGGGACGGCACTATGCTCCGTTCGCGCAACATCTGGGCACGCTTCCGCCCCGAACAGACTACACGCGTGTTGCTGTGCGCCCATTGGGACTGCCGTCCGTGGGCTGACAACGACCCCGACTCGACCAATTGGCGCAAGCCCGTTATGGGTGCCAACGACGGAGCGAGCGGTGTGGCAGTGATGTTGGAGTTGGCGCGCGTCATCAGCAGCGACTCTACACTCAATGTAGGTGTTGACTTCGTGTGCTTCGATGCCGAAGACTACGGCGTGCCGCAGTGGTCGTCAGCCCCCGACTCGCAAGACTCATGGGCACTCGGCGCTCAGTATTGGGCAGAACATCAGCCGCAGGGTTATGAGGCACGATACGGTGTGCTGCTCGACATGGTAGGCGGCGAGGGAGCACGATTCTATCAGGAATCTGTGTCGAAGCAGTATGCTTCAGAGATTGTAAATAAGGTGTGGCGCACAGCGTCGCAGATAGGCTACGGCTCGTACTTCCCCATGCAGGAAGGCGGCATGATAACCGACGACCACGTGCCTGTTAACGAGAAGGCTGGTATAGCCTGCATCGACATCATACCGTTCTATCCCGACTGCCAGCAGAGCTCGTTCGGCCCCACATGGCACACCATCAACGACACAATGGAGCACATCGACCGCGCCACACTCAAGGCTGTAGGACAGACAATGGTGCAGATATTGTACTCGGAAAAGTAATATATAAATATGTATAGGAGCAATCGCAACATAATATTGTTGGTCGTGTTGCTTGCGTTCTGCGCCATGTCAGCACATGCGCAGAACAACGGCAGCCGCCGTGTCAACCCCGAGGATCGCGAGGTGGATTTGAATACGCCTACCCTGGTGCCTATGGTCAAGGTGGGCAAGGTGCTGCATGATGGCGACAGCATACAGTATGTCGAACTGAACACGCTGTATGTCTATCCGCAACCCGTGTTCACTGACGAGCGTCAGCGGCAGGCTTACAACCGTCTTGTGGCAAACATCAAGAAGGTGTTGCCTATAGCCAAGGAGGTGAACTCGATAATCATCGAGACCTACGAGTTTCTGCAGACACTGCCCAACAAGAAGGCTAAGGACGAACACATGCAACGTGTGGAGAAGAGTATACGCAAGGAGTATACACCGCGCATGAAGAAGCTGACGTATTCGCAGGGCAAGTTGTTGATAAAACTGGTGTACCGCGAGTGCAATTCGTCGTCGTATCAACTGATACAGGCGTTTCTCGGTCCTATCAGGGCTGGTTTCTATCAGGCGTTCGCCTCGTTGTTCGGTGCGTCGCTGACAAAAAAATATGACGCAGAAGGCGTCGATAAATATACCGAGCGCATTGTGCGTCAAGTAGAAGCGGGACAGCTGTAGAGCTGCCCCGTTTTTTTTGTTTTAAACTTTAAGCTTGCGTGTAGGAATCCACGCTGCAGCCCAACCTATGAGCAGCACCGTGACAAACACTATCGCCACGTCGTCGTAATGGACGCTCACGGGGTAGGCGTTGACTACGAACGAGCCAGCCGAGTCGCCCATGTGTACCAGTCCGAACTCCTGCTGAAGCCAGCAGAGCAGCAGTCCGAGCAATATGCCCACGACAGCACCGATGGCTGAGATGATGCGTCCTTCGAAGAGGAATATGCTGCGTATCTGCTTGTCGGTAGCACCGAGGTTGCGCAGAGTGGCAGCGTCGGCCTTCTTGTCGATGATGAGCATTGAGAGCGACGATATGATGTTGAAGCATGCCACCATAAGTATGAACGTTAGGAATACGTATGCCAGCACCTTCTCAATCTGCATGATGTTGAACGTGTCCGACTGCTGTTCGAAACGGTCGAGCACTCTATACTTCGAGCCTACTATCTCGCGCATCTGTTTCTTCACAGCCCCGAGGTCGCTGCCCGGCTTCAGTCGTATCTGTAGCGACGAGAGCATGCCGTCCTGGTCGAACAGTCGGCGTGCGAAACCTATGGAGCATATCACACGGTCGCGGTCGTATTTTGCCTGATTGACGGCAAACACTACGCCCGGCGATATGAGCGAGTCGACCACAAAGCCTTCAGATGGGTCGGCAAGCTCGGTAATCTGTCCGCGTCGTACTGGAGCGTACAGCTTCAGATAGCCCTCGAATCGTGCGCCCAGACCCATGTCCTGCGCCAGTCGGATGCCCGGAATGGCATAGAACAGATTGGCTGCCTGCAGCGAGAACTCACCGTCGCCGTACAGGATGTCGCTGATGTTGGTGAGCTGAGTGAAGTTGTCGTCGACACCCATAACGGTCACCATCTGCTGACGGTCGCCGTATACAGCCAGTCCTTGGTCTTCAAGCACGTCGGTGTGCACGCTTACTTCGGGCATCTTGCGTATCTGGTCGAGCACGGGGTCGTCGGCAGGTGCCGTCTTGCCTTGCGTCGGCACAAGTTCGATTTGTGGGTCGAAATTGGTGAAGAACGACGCCACGAGGTCGTGGAATCCGTTGAACACGCTCAGCACAATCACCAGTGCCATCGTGCCCACAGCCACGCCTACCACCGAAATGGCTGAAATGACGTTTATGGCGTTAGTCGACTTCTTCGAGAAGACATAGCGTCGTGCTATAAAGAACGGGAAATTCATTTCTTCAGCAGTTCGTCAATGCGTTCGATGTAGTCGAGCGAGTCGTCGATGAAGAATCTGAGTTCGGGGATGATGCGCAGCTGGTTGCGTACGCGAGTGCCCAGTTCGTAGCGTATTGTCTTCTCGTTGGCTGTAACGTTCTTGATAAGTTCCTCGGCTTTTTCCGAAGGGAAAATGCTGAGATAGGCTGTGCAGATGCTCAGGTCGGGCGACACACGGCAGCGTGTCACGCTCACCATGATGCCGTGCATGGCACGTGTCTGCGACTGGAATATAAGGCTCAGCTCCTTCTGCAGGAGTCGTGCTATACGATTTTGTCTTGTTTCTTGCATGTTGTTATCTGTTTAAATCTTTTTTATGTTATGCTATATTAAATGCAAAGATAGTGCAAATTGAGCGCAATACAAAACAAAATAATGTTGTTCTTGTTGTTATATGTTGTTTTTGTTGACTATTTAGTCTGGTTTCCCATTAAGTAGATTTATCGTATCGGTAAATTCTGATACTAATTCCATAAAGTTAGGGTTGTCTTTTCTTATTATCAATGCTGCATAATTTTCGTTTTCTTCATCGTCATACACAATTTGTGGAAGAAAAAGATATCGCCGAGGGTGGCAAGGCTGAGGTGAAGAACATGAAGGTTTACAAGCTCGGACTGTAAACCGCAGTATAAAAAAGTAGCGGAGGTTCACTTCACAGTGACCTCCGCTACTTTTTTCATTTCTATATATTATAATTACAACTAAAACCCTTAGCGATTATTTAGTAGTTCTTGTTCTGTTTGTACAATCCCGGCACATAGTAGAGCTGGTTGTATGGTATCGGATAGAACTCGTTCTTGCCAGCCGTGTAGTGGGCATCTTTCAGATATGTGGCGTAGGTCTGTCCGTCATACACATCCTTCTGCTCATTGGCGAAGTAAGCATTGAGCGTCTTGGAAGCAATGCCCCAACGGCGTAAGTCGAAGTAGCGTCCGTTCTCCATAGCGAGTTCCAGTCGGCGCTCCCAGCGCAGACACTTACGTGCAGTCTCCTTGTTCTGGAAGTAAGACTCGGGGTAGAGTGCTATGTCGCACTGATTCTCTGCGTATGCGATGTGCTTGTCTACTGAGTTCTTGGCACGTTGGCGGATGTCGTTGATGATAGAGCGAGCCTCGGCGAGGTTGTCAGTTTCGATGAGAGCCTCAGCACGCATAAGCATCACGTCGGTGTAGCGGAACACGTAGTCGTTCATTGCGAAAGCCTGCCATGAGCCATTGTAGGTCTCGCCCTTAGAGCGCTGTGGCACTTCCTTCATCGAGCAGTAGTAGCCGTAAGTGTTAGGTGTGCGGCTATTAGCCTTTGTCAGCGTATATTCAGGTTCATACTTGTATGGGAATGTCGGCATGCCCACGGTATGGAAGAGGCGTGGATCCCACTTCTGAGCATTCGGCTTGCCGTTAACCGGATAGTCGATGGTCTTGTTGTAGTCATCAAATTCAGGCAGACCATTCTTTGTCTTGAATGCACTCACAAGGTCCTGTGACGGTTTGTGGAAATCCCATCCGCATGACCACATACCCCATACACCATTAAGCACATTGCTCCAGTTGGCACGACCGAATGTTGTGTTGTCGTTCTTGTAGTCAGATGTCTGTACGGCGAAGATGCTCTCCTTGCTGTTCTTCTCTTCGGGAAGGAAGATGTCGCCATAGTCTTCAAGATAGCCATAGTTGGGCGAGTTCTTCACCACATTAGTATATTCCACCACCTTCTGCATATATTCCTTATTGATATGGTCGTAGCCGTTGGTGGCCTCGTAGCCGTCGCCGTATGCAAGGGTGAGATAGCACTTGGCGAGATACGATGCAGCAGCGATCTTGTTGGCGCGGTTCTTGTCTTTCTGTACTTCTGGCAGCACGTCGTAGGCCTCCTTAAAGTCGGCTATAATCTTATCGAACAGCTGCTCGTATGTAAACTCGTCGTTGCGAGTCTGCTCCTGAAGTTTGTTCTTAGTGACGTTCTCGTCAATCCAAGGCACCTGGCGGAACATGGTGATGAGCTTGAAGTAGAAGTGTGCGCGGAGGAACTTCACTTCAGCTATGCGCTGCTTGCATGTCTCTTCGCCCAGTTTGGTGTTGCCATACTGCTCAAGCGAGAGCAATGCGCGGTTGCAGCGGCTCACTGCGCAGTAGAGGCGATACCACAGTTCGTCAAATTCGCCCGATGTAGAGGTCATAGTCGACCATATCTCCATGGGATGATAGCCAGTGTCGGTGGTACCCGAACCGCCCTTCAAGCAGTCGTCTGACGACAAGTCGCCGTAAGGCCAGAGGTTGAACGGATAAGAGTACCAGCAGTCGCCGAGCATGGCGTATGCTGAAGTCACCATTTCATCGGGTCGGCTGAAAGCCTTGTCCTCATCGATGACACCCTTCGGTGACTCATCGAGGAAGTCGCTGCATGATGTTGCTGTGGTAAGTGTCAGCATCGCTGCGAATATGTATTTATATAGATTTTTCATTGTTTGTATTCTTTAAATTGTTTGGATTTCTTGTTATATACACCAATTATATATATGTCTCCAACTTATATTAGAAGCTGACCTGCAGTCCGAACGACACTGACGAAGAGTGAGGATAAGCCCAGTTGGGGTTCTCGGGGTCGGAGATGGTGAAGCTGTTGCTCTTCCATGTGAATAGATTCTGACCTGAGACATATACACGAGCCGATGTCATGTGCAGTTTCTTCAAGAGCGAGTCAGCGAAGTTGTAGCCAATCTGAAGCGTGCGCAGCTTCATCCAGTTGCCATGCTCTACGAAGTATGACGATGCACGTCCCTCGTCGCCAGTATTGTTTGTGGTAAGGGCAGGGATAGAAGACGATGTATTGTCCTTGGTCCATGCTCCAAGCATGCGGTTGCCCTTGTTGCTTCCGGCATCGGTGATGCTCCAGAAGTCGGTCTGGAATTTCTGGTTATTATATACATCCACACCGCAGACTCCCTGGAAGAACATCGAAAGGTCGAAGTTCTTGTAACCGAGCTGTACGTTCAGACCCCAGTTGAAGTCGGGTACCGGATTGAAAATCCAAGTCTGGTCGTTGGCATCGATAGTGCCGCTGTCGTCGAGGTCAGCATATTTCAGACCGCCAACACGTGCGTTAGGCTGTCCGGAAGCCTTCGCTTCCTCTTTGCTCTGATATAGTCCTTCAACCACGTAGCCCACGATTGATCCATAAGGCTGCTTCGACTGCACGAGGTTCTCCTTCATTGTGTGTGCATACGAGCCGGTGGTTGTGGAAGGTAGGTATGTAACCTTGTTGCGGAAGAAGTCGATATTGGCAGATACGTCGTAGCGCAGACCGTACTTAGTGGTGTGGCGATAACCAACGTTTGCCTCCATACCCACGTTGCGGAGCGACGGACCATTCGACCAGGTTGAGCCGCCCTCACCCACTGCGCCAAGGAAAGCCGGCGAGATGAGCATGTCCTTTACATCTTTAATATAAGCATCGACAGTTCCGTAGAGTTCCTGGTTGAACAAAGAGAAGTCGGCACCTACGTTATACTGTATTGTAGTCTCCCACTTCAGGTTGTCGTTGCCTGTCTGTGTAGCGCGGAATCCAGATGGGAAGATGCCCGTGCCTTGACGATATAGGTCGTAGGCTGTAGACGTTACGCGGTCTAAACCGTAGTCAGCGACATAGAGTCCGTAACGGGCTGTGTTCGAAATCTCCTGGTTACCAGTCTTACCCCATGATGCACGAATCTTAAGATCGTCTATCCATGATGCCTTGAGGTTCTTCGAAAGACGATAGCCAAGTGTGGCAGCGGGGAAGTTACCATAACGGTTGTTCTTGCCGAAGCGTGAGCTACCGTCACGACGTATGGTGAATGATGCGAGAACGAGGTCCTGCCAGTTGTAGTCAACCTTTCCGAAGAACGATGCCAATGTGTATCCAGAACCAATACCTGTTGCTTTCTGAATACCTGTTGCGGCGTCGGGCCACATATAGTCCTTGTCCTCTATTACGAAGGTCTGGGCGTAGGCTCCCACATCCTCAACAGTCTGCTTGTGAAGCTCCATACCAGCGAGCACCGTAAAGTCGTGGTCGCGTGCTATCTTGAAGTTGTAGTTGGCAGTGTTACTCCATGTCCAGCGAACGTCGTCGTGGGCAGAGAGCGTTGTGCTTGGAATGTCATTGTTGACGATGTCCGACTTGAATGTGTGGTTCATTGAGTGAATGAACGAGTGATAGTAGTCGAGACCGAAGTTAGAACGGAGCACAAGACCCTTCAATGGCTTGACATCAACATAAGCATTGCCGAACACACGCCATATCTTCAGGGCGTTGTCGCGATTCATATACATTTCGCGCAGAGGGTTCTGACGGTCGCTCATGCCACCTACTGGTCCGCCAAATGTGGTGCCGTCCTCTTCATATACAGGAACTGTAGGCGACATCTTTAGCGCATTCTCCATTGGTGCGCAGTCCACCTGCTTTGAATAAGTGACTGTAGCATTCTCGCCAACACTTACTATCTTGTTGACATTGTATGTAGAGTTGAATCGGGCTGAGAAGTTCTCGAAGTTAGAATACTTCAATATACCGTCGTTCTTCTTGTATCCAGCAGAGAAGAGCCCCGTGAACTTATCAGTAGCTCCAGAAAGAGAAAGGTCGTAGCTCTGCATGAAACCGGTGCGTGATATCTCGTCGAGCCAGTCAGTATCGGACAGTCTCATCGTCTTCTTGGCATTGATGTAGCCATCGTATGCACCATTGACGGTGTATGTCTTGTAGCTATTGGTGGCTGGGTCGTATGCCTTGATAGTGCTTCCGCTGGATGCGTTGAAGTCGAGACCATAGTTACGGGCATAAGCCACAGGGTCGATGCCGTCGTTGAGGGCAGCCTGAGCCATTGCTGTGGCATACTCAGATGTGTTGCAGAGTTTCATCATCGACTGCGAGTTGTAGAACTGCGCTGTGAGATTGGTAGAGAAGTCAACATTGAGTTTGCTGCCCTTCTTGCCACGCTTAGTGGTGATGATGATGACACCATTGGCAGCACGCGAACCATATATAGATGCCGAAGCCGCATCCTTGAGCACCTGCATACTCTCGATGTCGTTCATGTTGAGCGAATTGAGGGCTGTTGTTGTAGGCACACCGTCAATAACGAAGAGTGGATCTTGTGATGAGTTGAACGAACCGATACCACGTATACGAACCGTACCCGTGCCAATAGGCGAGCCGTCGGTAGTGATAGTCATGCCTGGCACCTTGCCTTGCAAAGAGCGCATAGGGTCGGTATCGGCAGACGATTTGAGGTCTTTGGCGCTCACTACCGACACCGAACCAGTCAAGTCGGCCTTGCGCTGCACCTGATAACCAGTCACAACGACCTCGCCCAATACCTCAGAGTTGTCTTCAAGTACAATTTTAAGATTTTCGCCAGCCTTTACTTCCTGGTCCTTACATCCTATATAAGAGATGATAAGGGTTTCGCCGGGTTTTACATTGAGTTTGAAGTTACCGTCAATGTCGGTAACAGTGCCCATGTTTGAGGATCCCTTAACTTTCACTGATGCACCAATAATAGGTTCACCCGTATTGTCAGTCACCGTTCCGCCAATGCCGTTGGTCTGAGCGTACATGCCAGATCCGGCAAGCATGAGCATACTTACTAAAGCTACTTTTGCTTTTTTCATAAGATATACGTTTTTGTTTTTGGTTTAAGTTTGCGTCTTTCTAACGGTTGCAAAGTTATAGGATAAAAAATAAGTGACATTTCATGAATCGTTCACAAAATATAACTCATGTTACATGCAACAATCGTTGACGGGATAGTCAAAAATGTTGAGTTTTTTGTTCTGTTGTGCCAATTATTTTATTTAGTTATGTAAACTAAACCTTCATTTCCTCTCTTATATCTGTAGGATATTTGTCATATTGTTTTTTAAAACATGACGAAAAATAGCCTGGAGTGGCAAATCCTACTTCGTTGGCAATTTCGGATACTGTCTTGTCGGTGGTCTTGAGCAGTTGCATGGCTCGTTTGAGTCGTGTCTCGCGCAGTATTTCAACGGGAGTCATGCCCATAAGGGCTTTCACCTTGCGGTATAGCTGCACGCGCGACAGTCCCACTTCGTCGCCGAGGTCTTCAATCTTGAGATTGGTGTTCGACATATGTTTCTCCATTGCCTTGAGGAATGTATCGAGGAATCGTCGGTCGGGAGAAGGAGAATGTTGAGTGTTGAGTGTTGAATGTTGAGTTGATGGCTGCTCCAATTGCGAATTTTGAGCATTGAACAGTTGGCGAAGTTTCAGTCGGTTGGCAAGAAGCGATGCTATGTTTGCAACAAGCAGGTCGGCACTGAACGGTTTGGTCATATACATGTCGGCACCGGTCTGCATACCCTCAATATACTGCTGTTCGCTGCTGCGGGCAGTGAGCAACAACACCGGAATATGGCTTGTAGCCTCATGTTGCTTGAGTCGTGAGCAGAAAGTAAGTCCGTCCATTACTGGCATCATCACATCCGACACCACAATGTCGGGCACACTCTCCACGGCAAGTTTCAGTCCGCTCTGGCCGTCGGCTGCCTCTATCACATAATAGCGATCGAGCAAGAGTGTGCGCAGATAGGCACGCATGTCGGTATTGTCGTCAACGATAAGCACGGTGGCGAGTTCGTCGGCATTATCGTTAATCAGAGTATCGTGACGACTCTCCTGTACCGACTTTTGGCTTGCAATGAGTTGCTCGTCGGTTGTAGCGGTGGAGTCGTCGATGGTGGCGCGATTCTCTCGGCGGAACAGTAGTACGTCGCTCACAAGGCGTTGTAGTTGTTCCACGTTGCGCTTAATGATGTCAATGAGTTGCTGCGAATCGCCTTTGCCAGCGGCCAGTTGGTTGACTGGACCAGCTATAAGTGTCAGCGGAGTGCGCAACTGATGTGACGCATTGGTGAAGAAGCGTGTCTGCTCGTCGTTAAGTTCGCGCATACGACGGTTGGCACGGCGTGTAGCACGCACGGCACGCCATGTGGTGAAAACAGCCACAGCCAATAGCAAGATGACGAGCATTGACACAATGAGCAGAGCACGTTGTATGTGATAGAAGCCCAGATAAGTCTCAAGTTTAGATTGTATCGTAGCAAGATATTGGTTTTGCTTCATTAGCGAGTTGCTACTCAGCGAAATGTCAGCTACATTTTGCGGTGTTATAACAAAGCTCTTCAGGTTGTTAACACGTTCAAATGGTTTGCCCTCAAGAATGCGCACGGCAAGAGCTATCACCTCCTCGCCATGGGTAGGGTAGATATATGAAGCTGCGAGCTGTCCGTTTTGAATAGCGTCTATGCCTTCACCAGGTAGCCCGTCAATACCAAGAAAACGGATGTCGTGCTCCTTGTGAAATTCTTTGGCTGCCTCATAAGCACCAAAAACAACAAAATCACTGTGGCAGAATACAACATCTACATTTTTGCCATCCTTCAACCATCGTTGCATTATACGTTTACAGTCGTCGTATGACCATTGACCTGGCACATGATGATACTCAATGGATGGATATTGTTTCATTGTTTCGCTAAAACCAGAATGTCGTTGTACAGCTGGGGACATATCTGATGGTCCACTCATTTCCAATACAATTGGTCGTCGACCTTCCGTCTTCACGCTGTCGCGACACAGCATTGCTGCATATTCCGCCATCTTGCGTCCAGCCTCAACATTGTCGCCACCTATATAAGCGGTATAGTCGTTCATGGCTGTGATACGGTCGTAGAAGACAATGGGGATGTTTTTGTCGCGAGCACGTTGCAGACTGCCATTCAGAGCATGAAAGTCATTAGGCGAAACCACGAGCAGGTCGACACCCTCATCAACGAGGCTATCAATCTGCCGGCATTGGCGTTCGTTGCTATTGTCGGCATTCTTTATAATCACCTTAACATCGGTGTCATAGAGATGTTGTGCCGATAGCATCTCAATATTAGCTTTATCGCGCCAGCGTCCACCCACACACTGTGACACACCTATTTTATATTTATAATTGATAGTGCAGCTGGTGGCGAGTGTTAGCGTTGCTAACAGTATTAATAATGTATGATAAGTTTTGGTTTTCATAAAAAGATAGGTTTATTGGGTTTCCAATAGCAAAATTAAATAATTTATTGATAATAAACAACCAACAATTTAGACATTTAAATGAAAAATTGTTTCATCTGCCAATTCTTACAAGTTTTGGAAACATAAGTCATATACCAATTATAATATAAAATGTAATTTTGCGACAGAAACCAAACACCTACAGTTCAAACTTTTTGGATAATTTAAAAACCTATATTAATATGAACAAGAATTTATTCAGCCGTACTGCGGCAACATCGTTTGTATTGGGGCTTGCAATGGCTGCCTCGGCACAACAGGCTAATTTCCTTAGCAACAACCACTGCATCTACCGTGTAGACAACTCACAGAAAGTGCTTCTTCTGCCGGTGCAGGAGAAGGCAGAGATGTGCAATGTCAAGGTGATTGACGGCAACAGTCAGGTGAAGGCATTCAACATCCGTCTCGCTTCCAACCACATCGACTATTATGTGCCGCTCTACATCAGCGAGTACAAGAACAGCAAGAACATCTCTCTCGACATTCATGTCAATGGCACCTATCGTAACGATGGTGGTGTTTCGAGCTTCACTTGCTGGAAGAACATGAAGTATGCCGACTCATACGACATGACAAATACAGAGCAGTATCGTCCCGTCTATCATCATACTCCGGCATACGGATGGATGAACGATCCTAACGGCATGTTCTATAAGGACGGCGTATGGAATCTCTATTATCAGTATAATCCATACGGATCGCAATGGGAGAACATGACCTGGGGTCACTCAACATCCAAAGACCTCCTGCATTGGGAATTCCAGGGAGAGGCTGTAGAGCCAGACGTATGGGGTACGATATTCTCAGGTTCGGCTGTTGTGGACCACAACAACACTGCCGGATTCGGCAACGGAACAGTGGTGGCTATGTATACGTCAGCTGGCGAAAACCAGACACAGAGCCTGGCATACAGCACAGACAATGGCAAGACATTCACAAAGTATGAAGGCAACCCCATAATTACAAGCAATACGCCCGACTTCCGCGACCCGCACATGTTCTGGAACGAGGACATCAAGAAATGGAACATGATTCTCGCAGAGGGTCAGCACATGAACATCTATTCGTCTGACGACCTCAAGGCGTGGAAGCTCGAAAGCCAGTTCGGTGCGGAATACGGCAATCACAGCGGCGTTTGGGAATGTCCGGACCTTATGAAGTTGCGTGTACGCGGTACCGACAAGTACAAGTGGATGCTTATCTGCAACATCAACCCTGGCGGTCCGTTCGGTGGTTCAGCCACACAGTACTTCGTAGGCGACTTCGACGGTAAGAAATTCACATGCGAGACAGCACCCGAGGTGACACGATGGATGGACTACGGCAAAGACCACTATGCCACAGTAACCTTCGACAACGCTCCCAACGGACGCCACGTGGCAATAGCATGGATGAGCAACTGGCAGTATGCCAACCAGGTACCAACCAAGCAGTATCGCTCGTGCAACTCAATTCCGCGCGACCTCGACCTCTACGAATACGAAGGCAATACATATTGCGGCGTAACTCCGTCGCCTGAGCTTACAGCAGCACGTTCGAAGAAGTCTACTAAGACTCTGAGCGAATCGTGCGAAGTAGTAGTTACACTCAAGGGCAATGCCACCATCACACTCTACAACGACAAGGGCGAGCAGGTAGTTATGACTTACGACGACAAGATTCGCACATTCACAATGGATCGCACCAAGAGCGGACTCAAGGACTTCAGCGACGACTTCGCTGCCGTTACAACAGCCCCCGTACATGGCAAGATGACTCACCTACGACTCTTCATCGACAAGAGCAGCATTGAGGCATTCGATGCCGAGGGCCGCATGGCAATGACCAACCTCGTATTCCCCACCAAGCCTTACAACAAGATTATAGTCAAGGGCAAGGGCAAATATGTGGTGTATAATTTGAAGTAATGTATCAAATATTGCAGAAATGTTGTATGATACATTTTTGCAATCGGATGTAACATAATTTATAGTATCTCTGCTGCATAAACGATAACTTTGCAGCAGAGATTTTTAAAACAATCAGCTAATAACTAAAAAGTTTATACTCAAAATGAGCAACTCAAACTCAAGCAAACTTACGCTCATCCCGGTGATGATAGCATTCTTCACAATGGGATTTGTCGACCTCGTCGGCGCAGTATCAAACAACATGCAGGAAGACTTCGGTCTGTCTGATTCGGCAGCCAACTTCTTTCCCTCGCTCGTATTCTTCTGGTTCCTTATCTTCTCAGTGCCCACGGGCATGCTGATGAACAAGATCGGACGCAAGAAGACCGTGCTGCTGTCTATCATCATTACAACTCTGGCAGTGTTCCTGCCACTCTTCGATAGCTTCATGCCTACCAAGGAGAGCCAGCTCTGGCTGATGTACATCTCGTTCTCGCTCCTCGGCATAGGCAACGCAATCATGCAGACATCAATCAACCCGCTGGTGACAATGCTCGTCAAGGGCCACCTGGCTTCGACACTCACCTTCGGACAGTTCGTTAAGGCCATCGCCTCGTTCATCGCTCCGCTCATCGCAGCATGGGGCGCTACGACAACGGCTCCTATCTTCGGACTCAGCTGGCGCATACTGTTCCTCCTTTTCTTCGTAGTGGGTATGATTGCTACTCTGTGGCTCGGCATGACCAGCATTGAGGAAGAACCCATTGAGGGTAAGGCATCGGGTTTCGTCGACTGCCTGAAGATGCTCGGTTCGCCCATCATCCTGCTCTCGTTCATCGGCATCATGTGCCATGTGGGCATCGACGTTGGCACCAACGCCGTAGCTCCTAAGATTCTTCTGGAACGTCTTGGCGGTGCTGGCGACACGCTCAGCCAGTTTGAATATGCCACATCCGTATACTTCGCATTCCGTACACTCGGCTGTTTCACAGGCTCGATACTTATGCGCAAGCTCAACATCCGCACCTTCTTCACCATCATCGTACTTATGATGGCGCTGTCGATGGTAGGATTTGTGTTCGGCACAGAGAAGTGGGAGCTTTGGGCTGCTATCGCCCTCGTTGGCTACGGCAACTCTAACGTCTTCTCAATCGTGTTCTCGCAGGCTATGCTCTCGGCTCCCGAGAAGAAGAACGAGGTATCGGGATTGATGATCATGGGCCTCTTCGGTGGTACAGTATTCCCGCTCTTCATGGGATTTGCAAGCGATGCTGCCAAGGCTGCCGGAGCACAGTATCCGCAGATTTGGGCTGCCGCAGTAATGGCAGTAGGAGTAGTTTATTTGCTCTCTTATATTCCTAAGGTTAAGCAGTAAAAAGCCCCAAAAGCCCCACCCCCTGCCCCTCCCCCGTAGGGAGGGGAGTAGAATGACTTGAAGATTGAGAAGCGGGATTAGGACTTGGCAAGGTTTTCAAGAGGGCTTAAAAAGGCATAGTAAGGCTTAAAGAGGCTCAATAAGGCCACAGCAGCAATGCTGAAGATTTTTAATTTACTAAATACATTAATATAAAACAAACCAAAAACCGACACCCATTGTCGCACATCACTATCCTCACATGTGTTGAGAGGTTGTAGATAGGGCTTGGGCTATTATTATTATCATTATGAATACAAAATACGTAGTAGGTCTTGGTGAGGCACTCTGGGATGTGCTTCCTGAGGGAAAGAAACTTGGTGGTGCTCCTGCAAACTTCGCATTCCATGCAGGACAGTTCGGACTCAACTCCATCGCTGTGAGTGCTCTTGGCGAGGACAAGCTTGCAGAGGAGACAATCCAGCAGCTCGAAGAGAAGAAGCTGCAGTATTGCATGCCGCGTGTGCCCTATCCAACTGGCACCGTTCAGGTGACACTCGACGATGAGGGCATACCGACATATGACATTAAGGAGAACGTAGCATGGGACAACATCCCATTCACCGACGAAGTTAAGGCTATTGCCGAGAACGCACGTGCCGTATGCTGGGGTTCGTTGGCTCAGCGCAACGTAGTGAGCCGTGAGTCTATCTATAAGTTCCTCGACGCTACACCGAAGGACTGCATGAAGATTTTCGACATCAACCTGCGCCAGAACTTCTATACCAAGGAGATTATCTGCGAGAGCATGAAGCGTTGCAACGTACTTAAGATCAACGACGAGGAATTGGTTCTCATCGGCAGAATGTTCGGTTATCCGGGCTTGGACATCGAGAACAAGTGCTGGCTCATACTCGGCAAGTACGACCTCGACATGCTCGTGCTCACATGCGGCACCAACGGCAGCTACGTATTCACACCTGGCTCTATGTCGTTCCAGCCCACACCCAAGGTTGAAGTGGCTGATACAGTAGGCGCAGGCGACTCGTTCACCGGCACCTTCTGCGCTTCTATCCTCGCTGGTATGAGCGTAGCCGATGCCCACAAGCGCGCCGTACACGTCAGCGCTTACGTTTGCACCCAGAACGGTGCAATGCCAGTGTTGCCGGAAGAGGTGAAGAACGTGAAGTAAAAATACAATAAAAGCCCCACCCCCTGCCCCTTCCCCGTAGGGAGGGGAGTGGTATGTAGCGGAGGTTATGGCATTCTTGCCGTAGCCTCCGCTATTGCGTATATAGGAGGTTATGGCGTTAGCTCGTATAATTCACTTTTTACACACCCTCATCCTACAGCTACATTCGACAATAAGGTGTAGTAGCCTATGATGTTTGACAACAATAAAGCGCAGGAGACAACGGTATCTACTCCCCTCCCTACGGGGGAGGGGTCGGGGGTAGGGCTTTGTAGGGGTAGGGCTTTGTAGGGGTCGGGGGTAGGGCTTTGTATTTTATTGCATAAAAAATAGCGGAAACAGAAATCACTTCTGCTCCCGCCACGTGTGTTTTTCCCGATTTTAAAAACTAACCATTTTGAACTAACTATACTAAAACAACAATCTTAATGTCTAATCTTTTTCCTTCGCTTGGAATGCTATTTACCAACCTAATTCTACTAAAACCTGAACTATATATCTTTATTACCTATGACAGACTAAACTAATCAAATTCTTTTACCTATCAATTATTTGAAGCCTTTGTACTATCAGTTATTTGAAGTCTTTGCTGTTTGCAATCAAGCTTTAATTACTTGTTGGCTTTGTTTCCTTTTGACATTGCAAAGGTAGCAATAAGTTTTTTTTTCGGCTTTAAAAATTCGTTCGTTGGATTGTAGAATTGTTGCATGTAACAAAAATGCATTGAAAATCAGCAATTTTATTCATTTTTCTGTATCTTTGCAAAAACAAATCAATAAAAGTAACGCAATGAACCTAAAACCTCGTATATTCCATAAGCTCATGCTCTTGCTCATGCTTCCGTTGTTTTTGTCGTGTGGAGGCTCAGCAAAGAAACAATATGTCATAGGCGTGTCGCAATGTTCGGAAGACGTATGGCGCGAGAAACTCAACGAGGAATTGCGCATTGCTGCATTATATTATAATAATGTAGACCTGCGCATCAAGTCGGCATACGACGACGTGAAGCTACAGACCGAACAAATCAACAGCTTTGTCGACGAGGGAGTAGACCTGCTCATCGTCGCTCCTGGCCAGGTGACTATATCACCTGCCATCGACCGGGCATACGAAAAAGGAATACCCGTGATAATATTCGACCGAAGGACACGCTCCGACAAATACACCGCATATATCGGCGCCGACAACAAGGAGATAGGCAGTTCGATGGCTGAGTATCTGGCTGGTGCGCTGACCAGTGGCGGACGCATTCTTGAGCTCAGCGGACTCTACTCCTCTTCGCCCGCCATTGAGCGTCAACAGGGATTCGACAGCGTAGTGGCTACACGTCCCGGACTCGAAATCGTGGCTCAAGCCCATGCTGACTGGACCGAGGAGGGAGCTTTCCGCGTCATGGACTCGCTGCTGTCTAAGTCACATCCGCAGTTCGACTGCCTCTTCGCACACAACGACCGAATGGCGATGGGAGCACGACGCGCTGCCGCCAAGCACGGACTCGACATCAACAGCATACAGTTCTGCGGCATCGATGCCATGCCACAAAATGGAGGCGGAATGCGACTCGTCACCGACGGCACTCTATTCGCATCATACATATACCCCACACGTGGCGACGAGGTGATACAGCTCGCCATGAACATTCTGACAAAGAAGGACTACAAGCGCGAAAACCAGCTCTCGTCGGCACTCGTGACACGCGACAACGCACGTGTGCTGCTCATGCAGAACGACGAGACCGTGCGCCAGCAAGACCATCTCACCACCCTGCGCTCGCGTATCGACCAGGCTGCCAGCGAATTCAACACGCAACGCATCTATCTGCTTGTGCTGCTCGTGTTTGTGGTGCTACTCATTGTGGCGTGCGCCTTTGCCATACGTGCCTACGTTGCCAAGGCGCGCATCAACAGCCGTCTGCACGACTCTATGAGCAAGCAGAAGGCTATGACCGAGGAGATGGAGCGCATGACTCAGACCCAGTTGCAGTTCTTCACCAACGTTAGTCACGAACTGCGCACACCGCTCACCCTCATTGCCGGACCTGCCGAACAACTGCTCGAGGACGGCTCTATACGCGGACAGCACCGCTCTATGCTACAGATGATACAGCGCAACACGCGCATACTCATACAGCTCGTGGGCGAGATACTCGACTTCCGCAAGGTGCAGAACAACAAGGCAACGCTCCGCCTGAACCGCTTTGCCCTATCAGACGAACTCTCTACGTGGGCTGAGGACTTTCGTGCAGCCGCTGCCCGACGCAAGATAACAATCGTTGTGGCAGCATCTGGTTCCACAGATACATCAACGGCAAATACAGACGGCTCAATGATAATTGCCGACCGCGACAAGATAGAGCACGTTTACTTCAACCTGATGTCAAATGCTCTGAAGTACACGCCCGAGGGCGGTAGCATCACCACTACCGTTGAGCACGCAGCACAGCACTTCACCATCACCGTGAGCGACACGGGCAAGGGCATCGATCCCAAGGAACTGCCCCACCTATTCGAGCGTTTCTATCAGGCGCAAGGCTCAATCGGCGGCACCGGCATCGGACTGTCGCTCGTCAAGGCTTATGTCGATATGCATCACGGCACGATTGAAGCTCAGAGCGAGCCGGGCAAGGGCACCTCGTTTGTAGTGACTCTGCCCGACACACAGCCGGGCTACGACCCTGCCAACGACCAGAAGGCGGCGCCGCGAGTGGAGGACAAGAACCTCATTGACGACAACTATGTGTCGGTAGACATTGACGCAAACGCTGCCGCCGACCGTATTACCAATGCCGAGGACTTTGACAGCGAACGTCCGCTGGTGCTCATCATCGACGACAACAACGGAATGCGTGCCTATCTGCGCTCTATACTGAAGGATAAATACAACGTCTCGGAGGCTGCCGACGGCAAGCAGGGACTGGAGAAGGCGTGTCGCGAGATACCGAAACTGGTAATCTGCGACGTTATGATGCCCGTTATGGACGGACTG
>ULYQ01048545.1_pt1 | contig 26437 bp, 24 predicted proteins | sample 1962271 | NCBI WGS metagenome assembly ULYQ01 (sample SAMEA4835865, study PRJEB28245) | human gut metagenome | biome: gut microbiome; material: fecal sample | place: Denmark | collected 2008
TTTATTCAAAATTTTTGGTTGGAAAAATGGAATGCGCAAAGTGTTATTCATTTCTTTTGCTTTAAAAATTATACTTCCATCCTTTAAATGAAAGGCGGACATTTTTACGCTCCTTTTTCTTTAAAACTTTTTCATTTTAACGGCAATTTTCCACGGTAAACGCATTATTTTTTTGAAAATTATAAAATATTAACACACCACGCCTGCCACGATTTTTAATCGTTTTGTTACAGAACAAATATTGACCGATTCGCCATTTTTGGTAAAACCTTGAAAAAAAATTTCAACGAGAACTTTATGTTTTTAGAAAAAATCAAATACTTGCCGCCCGCCGTGTTCTTTTTGGTTTTGGCTATTGGTAGCGCTGCCATCAGTTTTTTAGGAATGGCTTTGCAATCCTTCTACCAACTCAACCCCTGCCCCTACTGTATTTTTCAGCGGGTTTTGTATTTCACAATCGCCGCCATCGCCTTTCTCACCTTTCTTTTGAGCGGTTTTCCAAAAGTGTGGAAAACCCTTGCATTTTTAACAATTTTTATTGCATTGGGCGGCGCCGTTTTGGCGGCATATCAAAGCGTGATGCAGTTTTTTCCGGGCATTTTACCAGAATGTGGATTTTCCGAACCGAACATCATTGAACAATTTGTGGATTTTTTGGGGCTGCGCTGGCCAGAATGGTTTTTGGCAACAGGCTTTTGTTCAAGCATTGAATGGGCAATGTTCGGACTTTCCATGGCCAACTGGTCATTTTTATGCTTTCTTGCGATTGCTCTTTACGTGGCATTTGTTTTATTCAACGCCCAACGCCATTTCTAAAATTCCAAATTTCCCACGCCAAACCTTCAAAAAAAATCAACGTTTACCGTGGATTGTTTTAAAATATTACCCTTTTTGACAGGCGAAAAAATGACTCATCTACCTCCCCCCCCCAAAACTAGATTAAAAAATATTTTTTTATTTTCTGTATTTTTTATTTTATTTGTATTTGCATTTTATCAGCCCGCTAGATTAATTCTTATTTCTAATTCTTTCCAAGAAAAATTTTGGGATTTTTGGATTCAAAGCCGAGCAATTGTTTTTTTAATTGTTCTATCATTATTTTTAATTGCCAAACGATTTTCTTTTTCTTTCATACAAAACAAAAACGCACCATTTGTTTTTTATGCAATATTATTAATAACATTTCATTTTTTTATGACGCTTATCGGCGATGATATTGCTTACTCCACGGTTTTATATAATTCCAGCGCTATTGATTGGCTTATTCAACGTTACAACACTTGGAGCAGCCGATTTTTTGTGGATTTTATTATTATCAGTTTTGCAGCACTGCCTTATGTTTTTTGGAAAATATTTAACACTGCGGTGTTTTTATTTATTGCATTCCAAATGAATAAATTATTAAACCCAAAAAACAATGTTATTGCCACATGGCTTTTGGTTTTTTTGATAGCCATTTATCCTTTTTATCAATTAAATTCTGCGGGTTGGATTGCTACTATGTGCAGTTATGCCTTGCCTCTGGCAGGCTTAATCGGTGTTTTTGTTTTTTTAGAAAATATTTATCACAAAAAAACCATCAGCACTTTGAATTATATTATTTTTGCATTTTCTTTTCTTTGTGCCACATCGCAAGAACAAAGTGCGCTAGTACTTTTGGTTTTTCTTGTTTTATTTTTATGCTTTTGTAATAAAAACAGAAAATTGATTTTTGTTTTATTGCTTTTAAATATTTTTCTTTTGGGCGTAATTCTTTTGGCACCAGGCAATTGGATTCGCCTGCAAAGCGAAACCCAAGGCTGGTTCCCAGCATTTGCCGACTTTAATATTTTTCAAAAAATCAGCATCGGAATTTTTGCCACAGCCAATGTATTTTTAAAAGACCGATTTTTGCTTTTAATTTTGAGTTTTGCGCTTTTTGTTTTAAGTTTTCAAAATTACAAAAAGACGCATATTAGATTTTTGGCTATTATTCAATTATTCATTGCCATTGTATTGTGCTCATTATTTTTAAACAGCATACTTAAAGTTTTTGGCATTCAAATTGAAATATTGAATGTTTTAAATCAATTTATACAACAGGATAATATTAAAAGAGATTATATCATCCCCGATTTGTCTTTTTCATTTGTTGCTTATTTAAGCACGGTGATTACGTGGTATTTAATCATTTTTTATTTGATATTAAAAAATTCAAAAAATAATTATTTATTGCTTTTTGTTTTTGTTATGGGTTTATTTTCAAAAGCCATTATGGGATTTTCACCCACAGTTTTTGCATCATCAGATCGCACGGCAATTTTTGCTTATTTTGCTTTAATTGCTGTGGATTTTTATTTTTTAAAAATCGTATTTGAACGAGCATCCTTGCCAACACAATGCAACATTATTTTTGGTTTATTATTACTTGCCTTCATCAATGTTGTCCGAACAGTTTTGATTATTTTGATGAACCAAGAAAATATTCAAAGCGCCGATATTGGCTTATTTTTTCAAAGCCTGCATTTTCATAAACTGGATATTATTTGGGGAGGAATATTTTTAATCGGTATTTTCTCTACCTTCTGTCTGCGCCCTTATTTCAAAAAAATAAAATGTTCACCGTGGAAAATTACATAATATTCGGTGCGGAGTCTTCGTCTTCTTTGGTGGTGTTGCTTTGGCGGCGGGTTTCAAGTTCTTGAAGATAAGATTCATCTACGTCCCCTGTAACATAATGGCCGTCAAAGCAAGAAGCATCAAATTCGGTTAAATCCGAGCGAATTTCAGTAATTGCATTTTTCATCGCTTCAATATCTTGATAAATCAAAGCATCCGCGCCAATTTCAGCGGCAATTTCCGCATCCGTTTTGCCAGTGGCAATCAGTTCTAATCGGGTTGGCATATCAATGCCATAAACATTGGGAAAACGCACGGGCGGTGCAGCCGATGCAAAATAAACTTTTAACGCACCCGCGGCGCGCGCCATTTCCACAATCTCACGGCTAGTGGTGCCGCGCACGATAGAATCATCCACCAAAAGCACGCGTTTGCCTTTGAATTCTTGCGCGCAAGTGTTAAGTTTTTGGCGCACAGATTTTTTTCTGACCGTTTGCCCGGGCATAATAAAAGTTCTGCCCACATAACGATTTTTCACAAAACCTTCCCGAAACGGCACGCCCAACACAGCGGCAAGTTGCATGGCAGACGGGCGAGATGAATCAGGAATTGGAATTACCACGTCAATTTCTTCAATAGGCACGGTTTTTTTCACTTTTTGTGCCAATGCCGCGCCCATATTCAAACGCGCTTCATAAACGGAAACGCCGTCAATCACGGTATCTGGCCGTGCCAGATAAACGTATTCAAAAATGCAAGGCGACAAACTCGGCGATTGCGCGCATTGTTGGCTAAATAGCTCGCGCTCTTTGTTGATGAATATGGCTTCCCCCGGGGCAATATCGCGAATGATTTGGAACCCCAACGTGTCTAATGCCACCGATTCGGAGGCGACCAAATATTCCGTTTTGCCATCCACACCCTCGGCTTTGCCAAAAATCAACGGACGAATACCAAAAGGATCACGAAAAGCCAACAAGCCAGCGCCAGCAATCATCATCACCACAGCATAAGCGCCACGACAACGGCGATAAACTCCTGCAACCGCTTGAAAAATGGATTCCACATCCAAATCAAAACCGCTCATCGTGTTGCGCAATTCGTGCGCCAAAACGTTTAATAAAACTTCGGAATCGGAATTGGTGTTGATATGCCTGCGATCCAACTGAAACAATTCGTCTTTCAACTGCTGGCTATTCGTCAAATTGCCGTTATGCGCCAACATTAAGCCGAAGGGGGAATTCACATAAAAAGGTTGTGCCTCGGAAAAACTGCACGCAGAACCCGCTGTTGGATAACGCACATGCCCGATGCCCATCGTCCCAGGCAATGAGCGCATATTGCGCGTGCGAAAAACATCGCGCACCAAACCTGAACCTTTATGCAAATGCAATGTTAGGCCGTCTGCCGTAGCGATGCCTGCGGCATCTTGCCCGCGATGCTGCAAAACAAGCAGACCGTCATAGAGCAACTGATTCACCGAACTTGCAGAAACTACCCCCAAAATGCCACACATGCGCTATCCCCCATCGCGTTCAAAATCATCAGCGTTTTCCTTAATGCCCGAAAAATAATCCAACATTTTTTTGTGTTCTTCTGCTTTTTGTTTGATGGATTGCATAATGCTTGGGTCGGCGTTGTCATACACATTCATTGTTTTGCCAACGTAATAATTGAGTTTGCGATACCACGCCATTGGCATGTGTTTCAAAAGTTTATCAACCACGGCGGCAGTCGGGCGCGTGAAATTGGATTGTTTCCACCATTCTTGTTCGGGCAAACTCGTAAAACGCATAATCAAAACGGCGAATACGATAATTGCCGAACCACGCGCAATGCCAAAAACCATCCCCAAAATGTGGTCAAAAGGTCCCAAACCCAATTTTTTTAAAACGGATTTAAAACAAATGCGAACGATGGCAATTAAAAATATCGTGGTGAAAAACACAATCGCCCCGCCTGCCATATTGCGCAGCGGCCCTGCTTCCATGGGCAAGGCGTTGCCCACAGCAATGCCGATTTCAATGGCACCAATAATGCCTAAAACCCAACCGATTAAGCCGAAAAGTTCGCTGATAAAACCACGCCACAAGCCCCAAAGCGTGGAAATGCCTAAAATCAGCAGACAAATAATATCAAAAGTGGTCATTGTGCTTTGATGATTTTGCCATCCACGCCGTTTTTACCCATTTTGGCGTGCGCATCTTCCGCCGCCTTGGCGCTACCAAATGGCCCCGCACGCACGCGAATTTGCTGATTCGGAAGATTTTCCGTGTAATTCGGCACGCCCAAGGAATTCAATTTATTGGTTAAATTTTTAACATTCGCCGTATTTGAAAAAGTGCCCAACGCAATTAAAAAGCGAGCGTCTCCTTTGGCGGCACTACTTCCCGAAGCGCGGCGTGGCGCGGCATCGCGCCCTTCCAAAATAGCAGCGGCGCGCGCAGATTCCAAAGAATTGTTATTGCGTGCCGATTCCTTTTCTGCCGCCGCACGTTGTGCAGCTAAAACTTCGCGGCGCGAAAGCGTTTTGGATTGTTGTTGTTTTGCAGGCGTTGTTTGAATAGGTTGTTGTTTGGGTGTTGCAACAGCAGGCGCAGGAGTTGGTTGGTTTAAATTGACATCGGGAATGTTTGGAAAACCCATTTCCTGCGGCATTTGCGGCACTTGTGGAATGGGCGGATTTTGACTCCACTCTTCTGGCGGAGAGTTACGATTGACCAAATCATCCAAAGCGGGTGTGGCGGATTTGGGCGCGGCGGGAGCTTTTGGGCGCGGTGTTGGCGGCGGAATGCGCACCAACACGTCATCAATTTTGGGGTTGGGATTTTCATCCATCAACATCGGCAATACGATTGCCACCACGGATGCAAACACCACAGCGCCCACCAAGCGCCGCCGCGCACGTTTTTTTAAGAGAATTTCGTCCGAATCGGTTGTCATAAAACGCCTGCCAACGTTTGAAAGGAACCAAAAACTGCGATTTTAGCATTTTTTGGCGATTTCTCTAAAATGGTTTTAAACGCCGTTTTGGGCGATTCAAATAAAAAAATTTCGCCGCCCAAATTTTCCTTTTGAATAATCGCTGCCAAATCAGTGGCTAGCGCGCCGCGCGGCGGTTTTAAATCGCACAAAAACCAAGCGTCAAATTGGTCTTTAAAAAAACGCAAACCGCCCGCAATATCTTTGTCTTTCAACATTCCAAGCAAAGCAAAACGCGGCGCGCGCTCAATATTTTTCCAAGATTTTGCCAAGTTTTCCAAGGCTTGCGGATTGTGCGCCACATCCAAAATCACCAAAGGATTTTGTTGCAGAATTTCAAAACGCCCGCAAAGCGTGGCGTTTTTTAAACCTTGTAAAACAGCAGAATCATTTACCCCAAAAAACTTGGCAACAGCAACGGCAATAGCGGCATTTTGCAAAGGCGTTTTAATTTTTGGAAAATCCGAAAACATCTCAAAATCTTTTCCCCAAAAACGCAAAGAATCGTGATTTTCCACGGTCAACCCAAAATTTTTTTCAAAAATTTGCAAATGCGCCCCGATTTTTTGCGCATATTCCAAAACACTGAAAGGCGGCGATGATTCACCCACAAAAGCAGGCGTTTGTGCGCGAAAAACGTGCGCTTTTTCAAAACCGATTGTTTCAACATCATCACCCAAAAAATTTTGATGGTCTAAGGCAATGCTTGTTAAAACCGAAACGCTGGGTTCATAAATATTTACCGCATCCAAACGCGCGCCTAATCCCATTTCCAAAACCAAAAAATCGGGATGGTAATTTTGAAAGATTTCAAAAGCGGCAAGCGTTACAAATTCAAAATAAGTCAGCGCAACATTGGTGCAGTCGCATGCCATTTTCACCTTTTCAAAAGCCGCGCAAAAATCGGATTCGCTGGCTTTTTTGCCATTGATTTTCACGCGTTCTTTAAAATCGCACAAATGCGGCGAAGTGTAAGCGCCAACCTTAAAACCTGCTGATAAAAAAATCGCCTCCAAAAACGCCACAACCGAGCCTTTGCCGTTTGTGCCAGCCACAAGAATAATTGGGCAAAACTCCTTTTGATTCAACAGCTTTTTAATAATCGCCACACGCTCCAAGCCAAGCTCAATGCCCGCTTCACCTTTGGGATGCAAACTTTCCAAAAAAGCCAACCATTCGTTTAATGTTTTCATTTTTCAAAAAAATATTGGGTTTACCGTGGATTATTTTCTAATAATTTTAAAAAATCATCTTCGTTTAAAACTTTTATATGCAATTCTTCCGCTTTTTTGAGTTTGGAGCCTGCTTTTTCTCCTGCAATTAAATAATCGGTGTTTTTGGAAATGGCAGATAAAATTTTACCGCCGTTGTTTTTAATCAATTCTTTAAAATAATCCCGTGGTTTGGATAATGAGCCAGTTAAAACAAAGGATTTTCCATTTAAAACACCGCTATTATTTTTTGCGACTTCATTTTTAAATGTAAAGCCATAAGAAAATAATTCATCAATCCAACGGTTATTTTCTTCATTTTCAAAAAAATCCACAATGCTTTGCGCCACAATTTCGCCGATATCTTCTATTTCCAACAAAGCATCAATGCTTGCGTTTTTAATATTTTGAAAAGTTTTAAAATGTTCTGCCAAATCAGTGGCGGTTTTTTCGCCCACGTTTTTAATGCCCAAAGCAAAAATAAAACGCGATAAAGTGGTGTTTTTGCTTTTTTCAATTTCGGCAATTATTTTACTTGCCGATTTTTGCCCCATGCGATCCAAACTTGCTAATTCATCAACCGTTAGCGAATATAAATCTGCCGGCGTTTTTAGGCGATTTAAATCAACCAAACGGTTGATGAGTTTGTTGCCTAAACCTTCAACATTCAACGCATCGCGCGCAACAAAATACGCCAAATGCGCTTTTATTTTGGCTGGACATTTTGGATTAGCACAATAAAAAAACACTTCTTTGGCAAAAACTTCGCCGCCGCAAGCAGGACATTGATTAGGCATTACAAAAAGTGGCAAATCGCCCACACGTTTTTCCGCACAAACCCGCACCACTTCGGGTATCACATCGCCTGCGCGCCGCACAAAAACAAAGTCGCCTATTCTAACGTCCTTTTTGGCGATTTCCTGCGCATTGTGCAGCGTTGCATTGGTAATGGTAACGCCGCCAACACCAACAGGTTCCAAACGCGCCACCGGCGTTAAAACGCCCGAGCGCCCGACCTGCACATCAATTGCCAAAACGCGCGTGAGCGCTTCTTCGGCTGGGAATTTGTGCGCCATTGCAAAACGCGGCGCGCGGGTTACAAAACCAAGCGCTTCTTGCGCCGATAAGCGATTGACTTTGTAGACAATGCCGTCAATATCAAAATCCAAATGCGCGCGTTCATTTTGCATTTCTTCAAAAATTGCCGCCAAGGCGGCGGCATTTTTGGCGAAAAAAACGTGCTTTTCTACCTGAAAACCCCATTTTTTAAAATTTTCTAACCATTGACCGTGCGTTAGAGGAGAATCAAAATTTTCCACGCGCCCAATGCCATAAGCAAAAAATGAGAGTTTGCGCTGCGCGGTGATTTTGGAATCCAACTGCCGAAGACTGCCCGCTGCGGCATTTCTTGGATTGGCAAAAGGTTTTTCGCCCAAAAATTCTTGGCGAGCGTTTAGAGCCAAAAAATCTTTTTTCATCATCAACACTTCACCGCGAATTTCAATCAAAGTGGGCGGGTTTTGTGTTAAAAGTTTCAAAGGAATGCTGGCAATGGTTTTTAAATTCGCCGTAACGTTTTCGCCCGTTTGGCCGTCTCCGCGGGTCGCACCCATTTTTAAAATGCCGTTTTCATAAAGCAAATTCACCGCCAAACCGTCAAATTTTGGCTCAGCCACAAATTCCAATTTTTCCAATTCGTCTTTTGGCAAATTCTCCCGCACGCGTTTTTCAAAAGCAAAAAGTTCATCCGTGGTAAAAATGTTGGCAAGAGAACGCATGGCTTCCAAATGCCTTGCGGGTTCAAAATTTTTAAGAATGGTCGTGCCAACGCGTTGCGTGGGCGAATCCATTGTTAAAAACTGCGGATTTTCTTTTTCCAAAACGCTTAACTCTTGAAAGAGTTTGTCGTATTGCGCATCCGTCACAATGGGCGAATCGTCCAAATAATACGCGCGGTTGTAATGTTCAATCAGCGTTTTTAATTCGGCAATGCGAGCTTCAATATTCATAAAAATCCACGGTCAACCCAAAACTTTTTTGAAATTTTAAAGCATTTAAAGCGCCTTGACGTTACAACTTTCTGCATATAAAATGCCGAGTTTTATGACGCGGGGTGGAGCAGTTGGCAGCTCGTCGGGCTCATAACCCGAAGGTCGCAGGTTCAAGTCCTGCCCCCGCAACCAACGCAATGTTAAAAAAACTTTCCCTTGCGCTTTTGGGCGCTTTTTTATTCTTTAACCTTGCCCACGCCGAATTGCCCGATGGCGTTGCGCAGGCACTTAAAAAATTAAAAATCCCTTCTGATTCAGTTGCCATTCTCGTGCAGAGTATGGATTCCAACGCACCGCCCTTATTTTCACACAATGCGGACAAAGCGATGAATCCCGCATCAGTGATGAAACTTGTAACAACCTACGCGGCGGTTAAAAAATTAAGCCCGCATTTCACGTGGAAAACAAATTTTTGGGTTGATGCAATGCCTGATGAAGCGGGCTTGGTGCGCGGCAATTTATACATTCAAGGCGGTGGCGACCCTTTTTTAACCCACAGCATTTTGGAAAACGTTTTTCACCATTTGGCGCGCCAAGGCATTTTTGGCATTTTGGGCGATGTGGTTTTAGACCGTTCGGCATTTCGGCTGCCGCCATTAAACCCCAACGCTTTTGATGGCGCGGGAATGCGCCCTTACAACACGCCGCCCAACGCACTGCTTTTGGATTTTCAAACCATTGTTTTGGAATTTTCCGTTGTAAACGGTATGTTAAACGTTTCGCCCATTACGCCTTTGCGCGATTTAACCCTTGATTTTTCAAAAGTCAAAATCATCAAAGGCAAATGTGGCAACTCTTGGGACAATTTTTTGCGGTTTAAAACCAACGGCAAAACGCTCACAATTACCGGCAAAATGCCCGCCTGTGAAGCCGAATCTCTTTACATTATGCCTTTTGATGCCACAACCCACGCGCAAATGTTATTACCTGCCGTGATGGATGAAACAGGCATACAATTAAGCGGCACGGTGCGCGAAGGCAAAACGCCTGAAAATGCCACGCTTTTGTGGCAGCACGAATCCGAGCCGCTCGCGCTTGCTTTAAAATCGGTCAACAAATTCAGCAACAACGTGATGGCGCGGCATTTGTTTTTGAGTTTGTCGTTAAATGGTGCGCCTGCCACACTACAAAATTCCCGCGCGGTTTTAGAAAATGTGTTGGCAGAAAACGGCTTGTTTTTTTCGGAATTGGTGGTGGATAACGGCGCGGGTTTGTCGCGCCGCGCACGCATTTCGGCTAATCATTTGAATGCTTTGCTACTGGCAATTTGGCGCGACCCGATGATGCCAGAAATGTTATCAACCTTGCCGATTGTTGGCATAGACGGCACGCTCAAAAAACGCTACAAAGACTTGGCACTGACTGGCCGCGCGCATTTTAAAACGGGCAGTTTGAATGAAGCAAAGGCGCTCGCAGGCATTATTCACGGCAAAAACGGTCAACGCTACACGGCGATTATTCTCATCAACCACGCCAAAGCCTACACCGCCCAACCCGCCATTGATGCGTTTTTAGAATGGCTGTCAAATAGTGGGTTTTAAAGTTTGAGTTTTGATTTTTGATTTTAAAAATCCACGGTAAACCAATAATTTTTTCAAAAAAATATGCGGTTTACCGTGGAAAAAAGCGTGTGTTTTTATTTCACAATCTTTGAAATTGTGCGAAAAGATGGGTGTGTGGCAGCGCGGGTGAGTTCAAACAATAACGATTCAGAAGTGCCAAGCAAAATGCCTTCTGCGGCAAAACGTTTTAAAGCAATTTTTTTATCCGCCAAGTTCCGCGATGAGATGCAATCCACCAAAACCATCACATTAAAACCTTTGGCAACCAAATCAATTGCCGTTTGCTGCACGCACACGTGCGATTCTACGCCCGTTAAAATCACATTGTTGCGCCCGCTTTTTTGAAGCGCTGCCAAAATTGCCGCATCATCCACAGCGGAAAAGGCTTTTTTGGCAAAGACTTGCGCGCCCATCAACAACGGCGCAATTTCAGAAACAGTGGCACCCAAACCTTCGGGGTATTGTTCGGTTGCAATAATCGGCAATTCCAAGGCATTTAAGCCTTCCAAGAGTTTTTGGTTGCGTAAAATAAGCGACTCTTTTTCCGCCATTGCGGGGATGAGTTTGGATTGCAAGTCAATCAAAAGCAATAGAGAATCGTTCAACAAAAAACGCATTTTTTCCTCCTTTTTTGAAAGTTGCATTATGAACCTTCGCTTGGACAAATGGTTATGGGCGGCGCGTTTTTTTAAAACACGCTCTCTCGCTAGTGAAGCCGTTGCCGCGCATCGCGTTTTGGTCAATGATAAAGAAATAAAACCCGCTTATATGCTTAAAATCGGCGATTTTATTCAAATCAAACAAAAAGAATGGACAATAACCGTTGAAGTGTTGGCATTACTGGACAAACGCGGCCCTGCCAAAATCGCCCAAACGCTTTATAACGAAACGGCAGAAAGTGTAGAAAATTGCTTAAAAATCAAAGAATTACAAAAATTTCAAAAAGAACCTGCGGCAGGTTTTCACGGCAGACCTGAAAAAAAAGACCGAAGACAATGGGAAAAGTTAATGCAACAATTAAAAACTTAAAATCCACGGTAAACAAAAAAATTTTAAAAAAATTTTTTGTTTACCGTGGAAAATTTTAAAACCTGCGCTATTTATTTAAAATAAAAACCACGGTCAAAAAAAATATTTTTTTTAAAACACTGCAAAAAAAATATTTACCGATTATTTAAAAGTTGCGCCAAAGAAGTTTTTGGTCCCGGTGGGTGGTTTTTAAAATATTTTTCAATTCCGTTTAATAAGGCTTTGGCAATTTGTTTTTGAAAAGCGCTTGTTTTTAAGCGTTTTTCTTCTCGTGGGTTTGAAATAAATGCCGTTTCCACCAAAACCGAAGGAATATCTGGCGCTTTTAAAACCGCAAAACCCGCACGTTCTACCGATTTTTTATGCAAGGTATTGACGTTTTTTATTTCAGTTAATAAATATTTGCCCAATTTTAAACTATGATTTTGCGTTGCCGTTTGCGATAAATCTAATAAAGTGCGCGCCAAAAATTTATCTTGAATACCGCCATTATTATTGATACCGCCCATTAAATCAGAGGCATTTTCATTTTGCGCCAAAATATTTGCCATGGTGCTTGATGCCCCTTTTTCAGACAAAACAAAAACGGAAGAACCGCGCACACTCGGTTTTTTCCAAGCGTCCGCGTGAATGGAAACAAACAAATCCGCATTGATGCGCCGCGCTTTTTCAACGCGTTTGCCCAAACTCACAAAAAAATCCGCATCGCGCGTTAAAACGGCACGCATATTTTTTTGCGCATCAATTTCTTTTTTCAATGCGCGCGCAATTTGTAGGGTGATTTTTTTCTCATAAGTGCCAGCTCTACCGATGGCGCCCGGGTCTTCTCCGCCGTGCCCGGGGTCCAAAACCACGGTAATTGTGCGTTTTTCAGGCGATTGTTGTGGCTTTTTTGAAATTTTTTGATCGTTTACCGTGGATTTTTCTGCGGGTTTGCTTGGCGCAAAGTCATCGCCTAACAAGGCAAGTAGCGGATCGGTTTTGGGGTATAAATCCAAAACCAAGCGGTGTTGGTATTTGCCAAAGGGTTCCAAGGTGAAAATCTGCGGCAACACAGGCGCTTTTAATTCTATGACAAGCCGCACCACGTTGGGCGTGAATTGCCCTGCGCGCAATTTTTGAATATAAGGGTCGGAGACGCTGATTTTTTCAGGCAATGATTTTAAAAGCGAATTAAAGCGCACGCCTTCAATATCCACAACCAAACGTTTTGGCGAATCCAAGGTGAAATGCGTGAATTTCAACGGCGTGTCGTGTTCCAAAGTAACGCGCGTGTAATCTTGCGCTGGCCACACGCGCACAGCAACAATCGCCGCTTTTGCGCTGGCGTTTGAGACGGCAGCAGCCGCAGTTCTGGCAATGGGTGTTACTGAAAATAAAAACGCAGCGGCAGATTTTAAAAAAAAGCGCCGTTCTTTTAAAACGTTTTTTGAATGTTCGGCAGCATTTTTTTTAAACATTTTTCACCCGCTTTTGAATCAGCGACCATATTAAAACCGCGCATTTCTTCATTATTTTCTGCAAATAAATGTATGCGCAAATCCGCCAACGGCACAAAAGGTGCGGCGTTTTGCGACCATTCCACAAGGCAAATGCGGTCTTTTTGCTTGTCATTAAAATACTCAATTAACCCCGCTTCTTCAAATTCTTCGGGAGAAAGAAAACGATAAAAATCAAAATGATACAAGTATAATCTAGAAACATTATAAACTTCAACAATGCTGTAAGAAGGGCTTTTAATATTGCCGTGAAAACCCAAATTTTGAATAATTGCGCGCGCCAAGGTGGTTTTGCCCGCGCCCAAATCGCCTTCTAAATAAATAATCAAAGGCGTTTGAATATTTTCGGCAATAATTTTACCCAAAAGATTGGTATCTTTCAGATTTTTTAAAAGAAAATGTGGCATTTTTTAACCCAAAAACTAACGGATTTTGCTTTAAAAGCAGGATTTTCGCATGCGATTTGCCTAAAAATCTATTTAAGCGAAGAAGACAAAAAAGAATTTTTAGAAAACCTTATTCAAAACGGCAATGTGTTGGATTATATGAAAAAACACCAAGATATTCGTTTAAATCCGCAACTTTTATTAGAAAACGCACAATCCGTTTTGATGGTGGCCATGCCTTATGCGGAAAATCCCATCAAAGAATCGCCAATTTCCATCCACGCGCACGGCAGGGATTACCACAAAATTATCCGAAAACGTTTGCAAAAAGTGGTTGATAATTTTAAGGATTTTTTAAAGGCAGAATCGCTAAAAACCGCTTCAATCGCCCAAGTTGCTGACATGGCAAGATTTCGCGTTTTTTGCGACAGCGCCCCGGTTTTGGAAAAAGTTTATGCCGCAAAAAGTGCCATCGGTTGGCGCGGCAAAAATTCCTTAATCATCAACCGCCAAGGTTCGTTTTTCTTTTTGGGCGGGGTTTTAACAAATTTGCCATTAGCATCGCCACAAAATGCCGCACACCAAAACCACTGCGGCACGTGTCAAAAATGCGTGGATTTTTGCCCCACCGCCGCCATTTTAGAAAACGGCAAAATTGAAGCAAAACGCTGCATTGCCTTTTGGTTAAACGAACACAAAGGCGCCATTCCTTTTGAATTATGCGAACAATTTGGCGTGCGCATTTATGGTTGCGATGCCTGCCAAATGGTTTGCCCGTGGAATCGTTTTGCCAAAATTACCGATGATGATGTCGCCCGTGATTTTGCACCGCGTGAATTTTTTAACCCGCCGAATTTAAAAACATTGTTTTTATGGACAAAAGAAGAGTTTTTAAAAAATTTAGAAGGCTCAACCATCCGCCGCATTGGTTATGAATCGTGGCAGCGCAATGTTTCTATTGCCATCGCCAATGCGGTTCATTTAAAACAATTTCAAAAAGAAACAGCCCAAAATTTAATTTTAGAAAAATTAAATATTCAAATCAATCTCCCGGAATATTTAAAAAAACATTTTGAATGGGCATTAAAAAGAATTGAAAATGCAGAAAAATAATTGTCCATGGTAAACAAAGATTTTTTTAAAAGTTAGCTTTTGTGCTAATGAAATCAATATGGTCGGCAAAAAAATCGTTATTTTGCACACTGTGATTAAAAAATCATCCAAAATTCCACAAAAGGATTTGGATTTGGCAATAAAACGCTCAAAGGCATTGAAATGAAAAGCTACCAGAAATTTAAAAAAGAAGCGCTCGCTGACCCTGAAGTCAAAGCGGCTTATGAAAGTTTGTGCGATGAGTTTGAATTGCATGCCAAACTCATTGAATTGCGAAAATCTGCCAATTTTACCCAAGAAGAATTGGCGCAAAAAATGCATACCACCAAAAGTGCGATTGCAAGATTAGAAAGTTTAAAATCCAACCCAACCCTTGCCACTTTAAAATCTTATGCCAATGCTTTTGGCAAACGATTAAAAATTGAATTTTTATAAAAATCCACGGTAAACAAAATATTTTTTTCAAATTTTTTGAATGTTTACCGTGGATTTTTGGAAAATAAAAATTCAATGCGATAAAACCGATTCCAATCTTGGGCGGTTGGTGATTTTGATGTGTTTTTGTTGCACGGCAATTAAGCCTTCGTCTTGAAAACGTGAAAATACGCGGGAAACGGTTTCAAGTTTTAATCCCAAGAAACTGCCGATTTCTTCTCTTGTCATGCGCAAATGAAATTCGCTAGACGAAAAGCCACGTGCGGAAAAGCGTTTGCTCAAATTGATTAAAAAAGCCGCCAAGCGTTCTTCGGAGCGCATTGTGCCAAGCAATAGCATCACGTGGTGGTCTTGCACAATTTCGCGACTCATCACTTGGTGCAAATGGCGTTGCAGGCTATGCACTTCTTTTGAAATGGTTTCAATTCTTGAATAAGGAATAATGCAAACCTCGCTATTTTCAAGCGCCGTGGCGTTGCAGGTGTGAACGTTGGAGCCAACACCATCCAAGCCCAAAATATCGCCTTCCATTTGAAAACCAGTCACCTGCGTTCTGCCGTCTTCAAAAATCACATCGGTTTTAAAAAAACCCGTGCGGATGGCGTAAAAGGCTTCAAATGGTTTGCCCACGCGGTAAAGCGAATCGCCACGTTTGAGGCTCTTTTGGTTGCTGACCAAATGCGTAATGCGTTCCACATCTTCCACGCTTAACCCCAAGGGTTGGCACAATTCATGGAAATTGCAATGTACGCACGCCGTTTTGAGCGCACGCATGGATAGTGTGGTCGTATTGTGTTGGGGCATTTTGATTTAATATTGATTCAATTTTTTTTAACACTATACAACATTATGAAGGCACTGAATTTTTCTTTTGCGGATTTTGTTTTTGATACCAAACTCATTGAACGCTTTGACATCAATGGTCCGCGCTATACTTCTTATCCCACTGCCGACCGCTTTACAACGGATTTTTCATCCCAAAATGCCGAAGATTTTTTAAAAGAACGCGCCAACAATCCCAAACGCGCTTTGTCGCTTTATTTTCATATTCCTTTTTGCAACACCATTTGTTTTTATTGCGCTTGCAACAAAATTGCCACCAAAAATCACAGTGAAAGCGCCCTTTATTTGGATTATTTGGCAAAAGAATTGGCTTTGCACGACTCTTTTTTAAAATCGGATGAATCGCGTTCGGTTGAACAACTGCATTGGGGCGGCGGCACGCCTACTTTTTTATCCCACAATGAAATGCGCCAATTGATGGCTTTAACCAAAAAACATTTTCAACTGCAAAAAAATGGCGAATATTCTATTGAAGTCGACCCCAGAAAAGTTGGCGTTGAAACGGTGGCGCTGTTGGGCGAATTGGGTTTTAACCGCATGAGCGTGGGCGTGCAAGACTTAAACGACAAAGTGCAACACGCCATTAACCGCGTGCAAAGCGAAGAAGAAACCCAAAACGTTATCAATGCCGCACGACAAAACGGCTTTCAATCGGTATCCATTGATTTGATTTACGGTTTACCCCACCAAACTTTGCAAACATTTGAAGACACCATTGAACGCGTTTTGAAAATGCGCCCCAATCGCTTATCCATTTACAATTACGCGCATTTGCCGCAATTGTTTATGCCGCAACGCCGCATTCATACCGAAGATTTGCCCACGCCCCAAACCAAACTTGCCATTTTGTCTATGAGCATTCAAAAACTCATTCATGCGGGTTATGTTTTTATTGGTATGGATCATTTTGCTTTGCCCGATGACGAACTTGCCACAGCGCAACGCGAAAAACGCTTGCACCGCAATTTTCAAGGTTATTCCACGCACAAAGATTGCGATATGTTGGCATTTGGCACTTCTTCCATCAGCAAAGTGGGCGATTCTTATTTTCAAAACCACAAAACACAAGAAACTTATTACGCGCCACTTGACCACAACCAACTGCCCATTGCGCGCGGCATTGCACTTTATGCCGATGATATTTTGCGCCGCGATTTAATCCAACAATTGATGTGCCATTTTGCGCTTGATTTTAAAGCGGTAGAATCGCAATATTCCATTGATTTTAAAAGCTATTTTGCCAAAGAATTGCGCGCTTTAAATGAAATGCAATCCGCTGGTTTGTTGGAATTAAACCATTCAGAAATGCGCATTTTGCCCGCCGGGCGTATGCTGGTGCGCGTGGTGGCGATGGTTTTTGACCAATATTTACAACAATCGCGCGCGCGTTATTCCAAAGTCATTTAATTTTCAAAATTTTTTGGGGTTGACCGTGGAATTTTGGGCGATTTTTTTGGCTGGTTTATTGGGCGGTGCGCATTGTTTGGGTATGTGCGGCGGCATTGTAACGATGATGCTAGGCAGCGCCAATGTTTTGTGGCTTTATAACCTTGGGCGCATTGCATCATATATTGCGGTCGGCACAATGCTTGGCGCTTTGGGTGAAGTTGGATTTTTGCTTGTCGATTCATTTTATTTACGCGTGTTTTTTTACGCTTTTGCTGTGTTTTTAATGCTTGCCATGGGGTTTTATTTTTTGGGATTTTCAAAACTCATTCTGCCTTTTGAAAAAATCGGCGGCATTGTTTGGCAAAAAATCTTCCCCAAAACCCAACAATTTTTGCCTATTTCTAAAAAATCGCACGCCTTTTTTTTGGGCGTTTTATGGGGATTGATGCCCTGCGGGCTTTTGTATTCCGCCTTTGCCGCAGCGCTTGCATCAGCCAACGCTTTGAAAGCCATGGCTTTAATGGCGGCGTTTTCGCTTGGAACATTGCCGAATTTGCTCTTGGCACCGTTTTTGTTACAAAAAATCAGCCAAAAATTCCGCCAAAATTTTCAAAAAATCGCCGGCGTTTTGTTGATTTTTTTTGCGGTTTTGGGCTTTTACAATTTGCTGAAATTTTTCAAATTTTTTTAATGTTGACCGTGGAAAATCGCCAATTTTCTGCAACTTTTGCGCTTTTCCACGGTCTACCCAATATTTTTTTCAAAAACCATGGAAAATTGCATTGAATTTTTGGTCGGTGGAATGCATTGCGCATCTTGCTCGGCGCGCTTAACCAAAGTTTTAAACGCTTTGCCCAATGTGCAAGCGCATGTGAATTTAACCAACAACCGCGCGCGCATTCGCTTTGGCGCGCCAACTTCTGAAAACGATTTAAAAAACGCCATCATCCAAGCGGGCTTTTCCGCTGAAAAAATTGACCCCAAAAACAAACATAGTAAAAAAGAAAAAATTGCCCAAAACCAAAAAAAAGAAAAGCGATTGTTATCCATTGCAATTTTATGCACGCTGCCTTTGGCATCGCCAATGCTTTTGATGCCTTTTGGAATCCACGCGGAATTGCCACGTTTTTGGCAGTTTGTTTTGGCAAGTTTGGTGCAGTTTGGCGTTGGGGCGCGATTTTACCGCGGCGCTGCCGCCGCTTTAAAACACAAAAGCGCCAACATGGACGTTTTGGTCGTTTTGGGCACAACAATGGCGTGGGCGTTTTCAAGCGTGGTTACCTTTTTTAATTTAAAAGCGCACGTTTATTTTGAAGGCGCGGCAATGGTGATTACCCTTATTTTGCTGGGCAAATTTTTAGAATCCCGCGCCAAAGAAAAAACAGGCGATGCGTTGGAATCGCTCATCCAACTGCAACCGCAAATTGCCCGCATTCAAGATGGCAAGGCTTGGCGCGAAATTCCCGCTGAATTATTGCTCGCTGGCGATATTTTCCAAGTGCGCCCGGGCGAAGCCATTGCCGTTGATGGCGTGGTTGTGAAAGGCGAATCGGAAGTAGATGAATCAATGCTCACGGGCGAATCAGTTTTTCAAACCAAAAAAACGAATGACCGCGTTTTTGCTGCCACCATTAACCAAAGCGGCGTTTTGCTTTGCCAAGCGCAAAATGTTGGCAGCGACACACTTTTGTCCAACATCATCGCCCAAGTAGAAGAAGCGCAAAATAGCAAAGCAAAAGTTGAAAATTTAACCGACAAAATCGCCGCCATTTTTGTTCCAGCCGTCTGCGTGATTGCTTTATGCTGCTTTTCTTTTTGGGCGTTTTTTTTGGGCGATTGGGAAAACGCCTTCATCAACAGCGTTTGCGTGTTGGTGATTGCCTGCCCTTGCGCGCTTGGCTTGGCAACGCCTGCCGCTTTGGTTGTTGGCATCGGCAAAGGCGCGCAGTCGGGCATTTTGATTAAAAATGCCCAAGCTTTGGAAAAAGCCGCACATTTGAATTTGTTGGCTATTGACAAAACAGGCACCTTAACAAAGGGCAAACCTTCGGTTGCCGACTTTGCTTTTTTAAAAGAAGAAAACCCCGCGTGGTTGGCAATGGTTGATGCGTTGGAAAATTCTTCCAATCATCCAATTGCCCGCGCCATCGTTGAATTTTTAAAAGCAAAAATCCACGGTGAACCGCCAATTTTTTTGAAAAATATTGAAAATTTGGCGGGATTCGGCATCCAAGCGCAAACCAAAAACCAAACCATTTTTTTGGGCGCACCCAAAAATTTAGACAATCCGATTTTAAAAAAATGGGCAGATGAAGCCAAAACGCTTGTTGTTCTTTATGTGAATGATGAAGCCGTTTTGGCTTTTGCACTTTCTGATTCTTTGCGTGAAAAAACGCCATCCGCTATTTGCAATCTTAAAAAAATGGGCATCAAAACCGTGATGCTCACGGGCGACTTTCCACAAGCGGCTGAAAAAATCGCCCGTCTTTTGGCGATTGATTTTTACGCCCGATTGCTTCCACAAGACAAAGCGAATCTCTTAAAAAACTTTCAAAATCAAGGTTTTGTCACGGCAATGGCGGGCGATGGCATCAACGATTCGGTGGCGCTTTCCACCGCGGATGTGGGCTTTGCGATGGGTTCAGCCGCCCATATTGCCCACCAAGCAGCGGATATCACCTTGATTAAAAACGATTTAAACGCCATCGCCAATGCGGTCTCGCTTTCAAAAGCCACGCTCAAAAAAATAAAACAAAACCTTTTTTTTGCCTTCATTTACAATTTGTTGGCTTTGCCCTTTGCCGCCGCAGGTTTTTTAACGCCGACTGTTGCGGGCTTGGCAATGGCGGCAAGTTCCATTTCCGTTTTGACCAATGCCTTGCGGCTCAAAGCTTGGCGACCTTTTGTGGAGTTTGAAAATGATTAAAAAAGCCGTTTTTCCGGTTGCTGGTTTGGGCACACGATTTTTGCCCGCCACCAAAGCCAGCCCCAAAGAAATGTTGCCGGTGGTGGATAAACCTTTGATTCAATACGCCGTGGAAGAAGCGGTAGAAGCCGGAATCACCGAAATGATTTTCGTCACCGGCCGCTCCAAACGCGCCATTGAAGACCATTTTGACAAAGCCTATGAATTGGAAAACGAATTGATGTTGCGCCAAAAATACAAAATGTTGGATTTTGTGCAACACCTTTTGCCGCGCCACATTCATTGTGTCTACATTCGCCAGCAAGAAGCGCTCGGCTTGGGGCATGCGGTTTTGTGCGCCCAAAGCGTGGTGGGAAAAGATGATTTTGCCGTTTTGCTTGCTGACGATTTGCTCGATTCAAAGCCGGGCGTTTTAAAACAAATGTTGGAGATTTATAAAGCAAAGCCCGCCACAATCTTGACGGTGCAAGATGTGCCACGGGCAGACACGAATCAATACGGCATTGCAGAAACGGAAAAAATCGCAAGCGATCATCTTAAAAATACCGAAAATGGCAGAAATCTTGGCGATTCTAAAAGCGCCGCAACTCTTGGAAATAAAGGAACAACGGGGAATTTAGAAAACGTAGAACGTGTGATTGGTTTGGTTGAAAAACCCGAACCAGACGCAGCACCTTCAACCTTGGGCGTGGTTGGGCGTTACGTGTTGAGCGGCAAAATTTTTGATTATTTAAAAAACGCAAAACCGGGCACAGGCGGCGAAATTCAACTAACCGATGCCATTGCCGAACTTTTAAAAAAAGAAGCCGTTCTTGCTTACCGCTACCAAGGCACACGTTACGACTGCGGCTCCAAATTGGGCTATTTAAAAGCCACTGTTACGCTTGGCCAACGCCATTCTGAAATCGGCAAAGACTTCAAAGAATGGCTGAGAAAACAAAGTTTTTAAGCAAAAATCCACGGTAAACGCCAAATTTTTTTGGTGTTTCCCGTGGAAAATTGTCAGCTGCCTTGGCTTTGGGTAAAATCGCCATTTTTTTGGCTAACCGAAAGAATGAAACAATGTTTACCCCCCCCCCCCCCCGAATAGTTATTTCTATTTTATTTTTAATTAGTTTTATTATTCGTTTCTTTTTAGCAGATTACGAAAAGATTTTAATTTTCTACCCCGATGAACTGCGGTATTACCACATTGCAGAAAATATTGCCCGTGGGCATTTTTTGGTGATTTATAATTTACCAACTGATTTTCAAAAAATTCTCTATTCTTTATTTTTATCACCGATTTTTTTATTTGAATCGAGAGAATTGCAAATGCATTTAATCGCCGCATTAAATGCTTTTTTGGTTTCTTCCGTTGTTTTTCCATCCTATTTAATCAGCAAATTGTTTTTTGAAAATAAAAAGAAAATTTTAATTCTTTGTATTTTCAGTTTAATTTTATCCGATCTTTCTTTTTCCGTTACCCTAATGAGCGAAATTTTATTTTTGCCATTAGGTCTTTGGGCGTTTTATTTCTTTATAAAATTGATTTTAGAAAATCATTTAAATATTATATTATCTGCCACTTGCGGTGTTTTGGCTTATGCACTTTATTTGTGCAAGGAAGTTGGTGTTTTATTATTAGCTGCTTTTTGTGTCTTTATTGTTTTTGCAAAAATATTGCGTTTAAACATTGATTTTAAAGCGCAAATTAAAAATGCCGCCATCGCTTGCTTTTTATTTTTGAGTGTTTTTTTATTATTTAAGCTGACCATTTTTTATGGTCTTGGTAATTCTTATTCCCAAGCACAAACCACCCCGGGAGTTTTAAGTAAAGAAGGTCGTATTCCATTTTTATTTTATGGTTTTTATTATTATTTGATGAATGTTCTTCTCGCTGGTTGTTTTTTTCTTTTCACTCTGCCGATTATTTATTTCAAAAATTTAAAAGAAAAAAGCAAACAATTGTTTGTTTTTGTATTATCTATTATTTTATTAACCGCTTTCATTGTGGCTTATAGCATTACCATTCGGGAAGATTTTTTCAGCGATTTTCCTCACACGCATTTGCGTTATTTACCTTATATTTGGTTGCCTATGTTGGTGGTGTTTTTCTCATTGTTTGAAATACCTCTCAAAACAATTACCATCAAAGACAAATTATTTTTAATTATTTTGGCAAGCGCATTTGTGCTAACTTATCGGGGTTTAAGCCCCATGGGAGCACACGCAATGTTAGGATTTTTGCGGTGGACATTTATGCGCCCACATTTGCCTTTTTATGAAATACAAAAAATAGCTTTTATGTTATTTATATTCTATTGCATGGGTAATGTTTTAAATAAACATACAAAAAAATTTTTACTTTGTTTTTTAATATTTTTTGCGCTGGCACAAGTTTTTAATACCCTTTATTTTAGCTTAGGCTACCGCAAAAATTTTGAACTCACAGATACACAACGCCAAGAAATAAAAATTTTGGATAATTTTATTAAAGAAAACAAAGACAAAACATTTTTAATGGTGGGCTATGATTTTCCACGTGGGCAACGCACAATGGATGCTTTTTTCAATTATCCACATATTAAAACCATTGATATTAAAAATTTAAAAAGTGGCGATATCAAAAACTTCCATCCACGTCCTTTTATTGGCAGTGCTTCACATTTTAATTATTCTTTTGAAAAAATTGATTATTTTGTTTTTACCGACAGCATCAATATTCAATTTAAACAAAATGCAACAAAAGATGAAAAACGAAGTGGAACACTCTGGAACGTTTTTAAAAATGAAAATAATAAAAACATTCCAGAGTTTTCATATTCAACAAACAAAATAATATATGGTAAATATTGATTTGTTTTGTTGAAAAAATAATCTGTTTACCGTGGATTTTGTTTAATTTCTGTTGTTTTTTCAAATTTAGTGCCGCGAACGTAGATTTTTCGCAGTGCCACATTTAAAAACAAACGCAAAGGTTTGAAATGCAAAACTGCCCCGCCTAATAAACCAAAAAGAGAACCCAAAACAATATCAATTAAACGTGCGGTAATAATAATATCCGGGTTATAATTCATAAAACTTGCCGCTTCCGCCAAATATGTGGTCATCGGCGTAATAAAAATAATAGATAATGTATAATTGCGCACAACCAAAATTTCAGACAAAAACATAAATAACATCATCAACAATGCAAATTGAAATGGCGTAAAAATATAATGCAACAAAATATACGCAAAACCCGCCCCCAAAAATGTGCCAACTATTCTCTGCGCTTGTTTTAACCAAATGGAACGAAAAGTCATCGCCGTTAAAACCGTGGCACAAGAAACAGTCATCCAATAACCACGTTCCAAACCCAAAAAGTTTTGCAACCACATAGAGCCGCCCACAAAACACGCAATAATAAATGGGTCGACAATAATTGAATCAAAACCAAAATCACCTAATCTGGGCGGCGGTTTCGGTTTATGATTTTTAAATATATGAATAACACTAATGGAATATAAAAAAACCATCACGCTTGAGACCATTGTGCCAATCACAATTAAACCTATTGCAAAAGGAATTTCTTTAATAGTAAAAGGCATAAAAGTGCCCAAAACACACGCAAAAGTAAAAAAGAAAAATCCGGGCGCACCAATGCCAAAATAACGCACCACCTGCGCACAATTCATGGTAACTAAAAAAACAACAAAAGGCGCACTTGCAGGATAAAATTGCGAAAGAAGACCTAATGTAAAACTCAAAACCATTAAAAAACTCAAACACGTTGTTAATATTATTTTGTGGAAAATTGGCGTATCCGGAACATACAAAAAAACCATTGCACCAACCATGGAAATTAAGGCTAAATCTGGGCGATTAACAAGAGAACCAATTAATAAAACAACGCCAATACTCCATGCGGCAAAAAATGGCATTTGCCAAACACGCTCGCTTTTTTGCCAAGAGAAAATTTCAATTATTTCTCGTTTTAACAAATAAAAAAACTTGTGCATTTTTCACCTGTTGGTATATTGATAACTTTCTTCAAGCAATTTTATAATTTTTTCATCAGCGATTTTTTCATTTAAAACAATTGAAATCCAATGTTTTTTATTCATATGGTAAGCAGGATAAAAACTATTGTTTTTTAGAAAAGTTTGAATTTTATCTTTATCTAATTTAATATTTAAAATTTCAATTTCTCCTTCTTTTTTATTATCTATTTTTTTAAAATCTATATTAATAATCAACCCATACCATTTATTAGTTTTTGAATTTTTAAAAACTGCATTAGGGGATTTTTCCCATAAAAAAGATGGTTCATCACCGTATTTTTCTTTAATTGTTTTTACAATTCTATTGGTTTGTGGAAAAAGAAAATTACTTTTATTAAAACATTTTTGCGCAATATCGTTTAATATCTCTTTATAATTACTTCGCACTTTGCCAACAAATGCGCCTTGTATAAAATCAATTTTTAAAGGAATATATTCTTCATTATTTTCAACATCATAAACCATACTATTTATTTTGTTTTGGTTTGATATTTCAATAACTACTTTAAAATTGCCGTTCAAAAACGTTTTTTCAAAATAATATTTTTCATTTTTATATAAAAAACCATACTCTATTAATTTTTCAAAATCAGGGATAAAACTTTTAAATATTTCTTTTTCTAATGAAAGCATTATTTTCACTTCATTATTTAAAATCTTCAACAAAAAAAACTTCCCCATTTTTCTCTTTTATTATCACCCGTTGATTAATTTCAAAACCTTTTGTATCGGCTTGCCATAAAGTGCCGTGGCATTCAATAAAACCGTTGGATGCCACGCGCGCAAAATCGCCTTTTTTTGGAGACAAATGAGCATTTTCAACAAAGGTTTCTTTGCTTTTAAAATGTTTTAAAATCGGTTTTAAAATAGGAATAGAAATAATTGAAAAAATAGCGATGGCTGTCAATTGAAAAGACAATTCATTTAACAATTCAAAATAGGTTAAAATTCCCGTTGCAAGAACACCAATTCCAATAAACAAAAGAAAATAGCTAAATAAAAACATTTCAGCTATTAAACAAACTGCCGCAACGATTATTAAAACGTTGGCAGACATTTAACTATCCTTTTTAAAACTTTCTGCAAAAATGCTCAATGCGCCGATTAAATCTTTGGTTTCATAAGGCACAATAAATTTATCTTTGCTGGGATTTTTGCCCATTTCATTAAACGCCATAATGCGCTCTTTGGCCAATAAAAATTCCGCCGCCGCTGGATTTTGCGCCATCGCTTGATTGATCAAAGCAATGGCATCGGCTTGCCCCTGCGCCAAGGCAATTTGCTCGTATTTTTTGGCATCCGCCATGCGTTCAATGGCTTCGGCTTGCAGAACTTGTTCGGCTTTGTAGGCTTCGGCATTTCTAATTTGCGCTTGTTTTTCCGCTTCGGCTTTTAATTCAATGGCGCGTTTGTCGCGCTCGGCTTTCATTTGTTGATTCATTGATTCTTGAATATCTTTGCCAACGCTAATCTCGCTGATTTCAACGCGCATAATCTTCACGCCCCAATTGTTTGCCGCCTCGCCCAAGGCAATTTGCAAAGCCGCATTCAATTTGTCGCGATTGGAAAAAGCATCATCCAACGTGATTTTGCCCAATTCCCCGCGCAAGGTTGTAATCGCCAAGTTTTCAATGGCGGTTTTGTAATTGGTCACGCCATAAGTTGCCACTTTGGCATCCATCACGGTCACAAACACAATGCCATCCACATAAATGCTCACGTTGTCTTTGGTGATTGCCTGCTGCCCCATATTGATGAGCTGTTCTTTGCTTGTAACCCTTGCCACCACGCGGTCAATAAAAGGAATAATAAAATTTAAGCCGCCGAAAAGCGATTTGTGGTAACGCCCCAAACGCTCCACAATCAAAATATCCGTTTGCCCGACAATTTTAAGCCCCGCCGCAATCACCACAATGACCACAAACAAAACAACCATCATGACTGGAATCATTTTTCGCTCCAAAATTCTTAAAACTTTTCAAAATTTTACAGCGTTTACCGTGGATTTTTGCGTTTTTTTAAGCAAGCGCTAAAAACGGCGTTGTATTTTGTTTTTCGTTATTCCAAGCAAAAATGTTTTTATAAAAATCAAGTGCCGTTTTATTTTTATCCGCATTTTGTGAATCTTGCGATTCCTTTGTTTCTTTTGATTCTTCGGCTTTTTCTTGTTGTTTTTCCGCAGCTTCTGTTTTTTCCGCTTTTTCATTTTGGGCAATTTCAATGCGCGCCGTCTGTTGCATGCTCGCTGCCGTTTGCGCCACTTTGTAATCCTGCGCAGAAGGTTGCGCAGGCGCTAGCGCCGCTGCGCGAATTTTTTGCGCTTTGGCCAAGGTTTCTTCGGGCGTTCTGCCGGCACTTGTATCCACGGGAACTTCGCCCGCCACGGCG
>ULYQ01040829.1_pt1 | contig 26314 bp, 18 predicted proteins | sample 1962271 | NCBI WGS metagenome assembly ULYQ01 (sample SAMEA4835865, study PRJEB28245) | human gut metagenome | biome: gut microbiome; material: fecal sample | place: Denmark | collected 2008
AGCTACAAAGGCAGCTTTAATCCATGGATTAAAGACAGTTGACGTATTCGTTAAGGGACCAGGTTCAGGAAGAGAGGCAGCTATCCGTGCCCTTTCAGCATGTGGTCTTGAGGTTACATCAATCAGAGACGTTACTCCGGTACCTCACAATGGATGTCGTCCACCAAAACGTAGAAGAGTCTAATCAGGAGGTATAGATTAAAATGGCAGTTAATAAAGTACCTGTACTTAAGAGATGCAGATCACTTGGTTTAGAGCCAAGTTATTTAGGATATGATAAGAAGTCTAGAAGAAACCTTACAAGAGCAAACAGAAAGGTGTCTGAGTACGGACTTCAGTTAAGAGAAAAGCAGAAAGCTAAATTCATCTATGGTGTTTTAGAGAAGCCTTTCCGTAACTACTACAAGAAAGCAGATCAGATGAAAGGATTAACAGGTCTCAACCTTATGACAATCCTTGAGTCAAGACTTGACAACGTAATCTTCCGTCTTGGTTTCGCAAGAACAAGAAAAGAAGCAAGACAGATCGTTGATCACAAGTTCGTTACAGTAAACGGAAAAGTTGTTAACATCCCTTCATACCTTGTAAAGGCTGGCGATGTTATCGAAATTAAAGAGAGCAAAAAGAATACTCAGAGAATGAAAGATATCGTCGAGGTAGCTGGCGGAAGAATCGTTCCGGAGTGGTTAGACGTAGATGCTGAGAAATTACAGGGAACTGTAAAAGACTTACCTACACGTGAGCAGATTGATGTTCCTGTAGATGAGATGCTCATCGTCGAGTTATATTCTAAGTAAAATTAGGTTGATTTGCCGGGGATTTATTTCCCGGCTTATCCACTCTTTGATAACATATAACAACGATACCCGAGAAGGAGGGAATTTGAAGTGTTCGATTTTGAAAAACCAAAAATTGAAATCGCAGAAATTTCAGAAGACAAGACATATGGCAGATTTGTTGTAGAGCCATTAGAGAGAGGTTACGGTACAACACTTGGAAACTCTTTAAGACGTATCATGCTTTCTTCTTTACCGGGCGCTGCAGTAAGCCAGGTCAAGATTGATGGTGTTTTACATGAATTCAGCTCTATTCCTGGTGTTAAGGAAGATGTTACAGAAATCATCATGAATATCAAGAACCTTGCAATTCGCAATAATAGTTCTACAAATGAACCAAAGGTTGCATATATCGAATTCGAAGGTGAAGGCGTTGTTACAGCAGCCGATATTCAGGTTGATTCAGATATCGAGATTTTGAATCCTGAGTTAGAGATTGCACACTTGAATGGTGGAGCAGATTCTAAGCTTTACATGGAGCTTACAATCACAAACGGCAGAGGTTATGTCGGAGCAGAGAAGAACAAGAACGAGGATACACCAATCGGAGTTCTTGCTGTAGATTCAATCTACACTCCTGTTGAGCGTGTTAACCTTACTGTAGAGAATACCCGTGTAGGTCAGGTTACAGATTACGATAAGCTTACATTAGATGTATTTACAAATGGTACATTGGAGCCTGACGAGGCAGTCAGCCTTGCAGCTAAGGTGTTAAGTGAGCACTTAAATCTGTTCATCGATCTTTCAGAGGCAGCACAGCAGGTTGACGTTATGGTCGAGAAGGAAAACGATGCTCAGGAGAAGGTTCTTGAGATGAACATCGATGAGCTTGAGCTTTCAGTTCGTTCATACAACTGCTTAAAGCGTGCAGGAATCAACACTGTTGCAGAGCTTATCAATAGAACACCTGAGGACATGATGAAGGTTCGTAACCTTGGTCGCAAGTCTTTAGAGGAAGTTTTAGCAAAATTAAAAGAATTAGGTTTAGAGTTAAATCAGACTGAGGAATAATTCATTCGAATAATCCTTTCACTGATTCTTCTAAATAAATTGGTCATATATAAATTTTAAATATCATATTTATGTTTATGTGTGACAAAACTCATAGCGGCAGGGCCAGTAAGACCAAAGAGCGTGACCGTGTCTGATACATGAGTGGCAACTGATTTGAGCATTTGCTTTTTGAAATAAGGCAAAGCTTTATCACAACAAGATACGATGTCTGGCAGTAAGACCGAAGAGCGTGACCGGATGTCCCACAAATGGAGGAAATTAAAATGGCAAAATATCGTAAGTTAAGCAGAACATCAAGCCAGAGAAAGGCTTTACTGAGAGGTCAGGTTACACAGCTTCTTGTTAACGGAAAAATCGTTACTACAGAGGCTAAGGCTAAAGAGGTTCGTAAGATCGCTGAGGGTCTTATCGCATTAGCAGTAAAAGAGAAAGACAACTTCGAAGAGGTTACTGTAACAGCTAAGGTTGCCCGCAAGGACAAAGATGGCAAGAGAGTAAAAGAGGTTGTAGACGGAAAGAAAGTTACTGTTTATGACGAAGTAGAGAAGAAGATCAAGAAGGATTCTGCTTCACGTCTTCATGCCAGAAGACAGATGCTCAAGGTTCTTTACACAGCTAAAGAGTCTGACGGCACAAAGAAGGGAACAAAGACTATCGATGTAACAAACAAGTTATTCGATGAGATCGCTCCTAAGTATGCTGATCGTAACGGTGGTTACACAAGAATCGTTAAGATTGGACAGCGTAAAGGTGACGGAGCTTTAGAGGTTCTCCTTGAGTTAGTTTAATATTTAATCGGTATAAATCTTAGACTAAATTAAACCAGAGATTTGAGTGGATGACACTCACTTCTCTGGTTTTTTATTTCTAGGGTAATTATTCTAATCTATTGATAAAAACTTAAGCGTCATGATTGCTTAAAAGCAGCAGGTTTGATTGTTCTAAAATTTTTTTCTATAGTTACTATGAACTTATAAGAAAATAAAAAAGCCGTGTGAAATCTAAATCATTTCACATGGCTTTTTATAAATGCGCTTAATTATTTATTCTTTGCTGCAGCCTGCTCGTCATTGTACTTCTGAACACACTTCTTGATTCTGTCATATGGTGAGAGAAGATCACTGATAGAACAGTCGTGGTTTAATGTATCAATGAGGTATGCGATGTATTTGCTCATGTCACAGCTGATATAGTACTCCTTAGAGAGAAGCTCAGGTGACTGGTAGATAAGGTTTGTTGTAACTACTCTGTAGATGAGACCCTCCTCGTAAGCCTTGTCAAATGAAGCAAAGCCGTTTGTAAAGAGACCGAATGTAGAAACAACAAAGATTCTGTTAGCTTTACGCTTCTTGAGCTCTCTTGCTGTATCTATCATACTTTCGCCGGAAGAAATCATATCATCGATGATAAGAACATCCTTACCCTCCACATTGGTTCCGAGGAACTCATGAGCTACGATAGGGTTACGTCCGTCAACGATACGACTGTAATCACGACGTTTGTAGAACATACCCATGTCTACTCCAAGTACGTTTGCAAGGTAGATAGCACGGTTTGTAGCGCCCTCATCAGGAGAGATAATCATAAGATGGTCAGCATCAATAGTGATATCCTTTACGTTTTTTAAGATACCCTTGATGAACTGGTAAGAAGGCATTACATTCTCAAAACCGTTCAGAGGAATAGCATTTACCACACGAGGGTCATGAGCATCGAAGGTGATGATATTGTCTACACCCATGTTGATAAGCTCCTGAAGAGCTAATGGACAGTCAAGAGACTCACGACCTGTACGTCTGTGCTGACGGCTCTCATAAAGGAAAGGCATGATAACTGTGATTCTTCTTGCTTTTCCGCCGGCTGCAGCGATAACACGCTTTAAGTCTGCGTAGTGGTCATCAGGTGACATGTGGTTTGTCTGACCGCATACTGTGTAGGTAAGACTGTAGTTGGTTACATCTACCATGATGTACAGATCATAACCACGAACTGACTGGTTGATAACACATTTAGCCTCGCCGGAACCGAATCTAGGTGTAGAGGGCTTGATAATGTAGCTGTTTTTGTAGTAGTCCTTGAAAGCACTCTCGTTAGCATGCTGGTGCTCTCTGTGCTCTCTCCAGCCCTGTAAGTATGCATCTACCTTCTGGGCAAGACCTATACAACTGTCGGTTGCAACAAGTCCAAGTGTACCGGTTGGCATAGTCTCCAAAATTCTCTCATCGTTTGGCATTGTTATTCCTCCATATAACCATATAATAAATAAACTAAATATATATAAAAAGCGCTATTTGGAAAGACGCTTTTTAATTCGTATGTCATCTCCGAAGAGCTTGATAAAACTATAATTGCTTGAAATTCTTGAAAGTGTTCTCTCGGAGTAAATCTCTGCTATCTGCTCCAAATTCAGATTAGTGGAAATAATAGTAGATTTCTGTCGTAGTATACGCTCATTTACACAAAGGAAAAGCTGTGATGTGGTAAATGAGTTGGAAAGCTCGGTTCCGAGATCGTCTATGATAAGTAAATCACAGTCGAATATATTCTGGTGCGCTGCGATGGCATCTGCATCCTTTTCAAACACACCTTTGCTTAATATATCAAATAATTGGAATGCTGTAAAGTAAATTACGGAGTAACCTGCATCTAAAAGCTCTTTTGCAATGCAATTAGATAAAAAAGTCTTTCCGACACCGGTATTACCGTAGAAAAATATGTTTTTAGGTTTGTTTTCAAAATTGTCTATAAATTCATGACAGTTTGTCACTGCATGCTTTGCTGTGGCAAGAGCAGACAGCCCTGTCGCAGGATTTTTCTGCTCATCTGAGTAATAATCAAATGAGAGAGTGGAAAAATTCTCTCTTGATAAAATTTCCCTGATATTGGACTGTGAATAAACGGTATTGATGATAGCCTGCTTGAAGCAATGACATTTCTGACCATCTATATACCCGGTATCATGGCAATCTGGACAGGTGTAAATAGGCTCAAAATAATCAAGCGGATATCCGAGTGTGGATAGCAGTGCAGCACGCTCCTCCTTATAGTCCTCGATTGCAAGACGTAAAGCGGCAAGAGCATTCTCATCACCATCCATGAGCCTGTACGCCTGTCTGACTGAGGCTGATGCAATCTCAGAGTCAATCTCCCTGAGGCGGGGCGCCTTGCGATAGGCTTCCTCAATACGCTTGTCATGTATGTATTTGTTCTGAAGCTGGCGTTTATCGTAGCCTCGCATTATCTCATCATATTGAGCATTGGTAAGTGCCATATATCCTCCTTGGGATGTGTAAATCTAACTTGAAAAATCATATAACTAAATTGCACAACAGAAATCATACAGTTTAAATCATGTAGCTTAAAATCATACTGTAGAATTGAGAAACAGCTTCTCCAGCTTGTCGTAATCATTGTTGCGCTGATTGAAGTTGTTAAATTTATTCTTGGAACTTGAATTATTGCTTTTTGATTTTGAGGAACCGTTTGCAGCATTTGTGCCTTGTGATGAGCCGGTAGCAGAGGCTTTATTGGCCTTGGCAAAGTTGGCATCAAGCACTTCAACATCCTTTAAAGTATGTACATCCTTTTTCCTCCAGTTCGCGAGTATCGAGTCTGTGTACTCGAAGCTTGGCTTCTGGATAGCTGAAATAGTTTTACTGCAGGCGGCTTTTACAAGCTCTATATCGAAACCGTATTCGCCGACCCATTTGTTGATGAGTGACACCTCAGAGTCAACCAGATTGCGGCCTGTGATGCCTAGAGCCTTCATTACAGAATAGTAAATCTGTGAGTGAGCGGCTGCATCGTCCTTTGCCTGGTCTACGGTCTTTATGCCGGCATCGGCCCAGCCGAGAGCGACCTTGTTCATGTACCGAAGGCTTGAATGTCCCTTGGTAATGCAATACTCTACAAGATATTCTACCAGGTCGGTAGAAAAATGAAGCTCGTCCAGCCAGTAGAGCACCATATTGGTGTCTGTGGATGAGAGCGTGTGCTTCAGATATGTCTCTATAATAAAGAAAAGCTCTGAAATGTCAGGATTCTTTCTAAACTCCTTAATTTCATCAAGTGTGTATTCCTTCTGTGAAGGAGCAGGCTTGTCAGTAGCCTGGCTCTTAAGCTTTTCCACAACAGAATCCTGCATCCGAATATTCGTGGTAGAACTATTCTGTGCAGCATTATTAACCACGCCGTTTTGCAAATTATTCTGTGCAGCATTATTAACCACGCTGTTTTGCAAATTATTCTGTGCGGCATTATCAGCCACAGCGCTTTGTATATTACTCTGAGCAGCCTGCATACCGGATACAGCAAGGCTGCAGAGGTTGATTCCGGTAATCTGACCATCAGCGCCGGTTTGCACCTGCAAAATGCCTTCAGATGCCCAGTAATTGAGGGCACGTACGATATCGGCCTCGGTGTTGCTGAAATGATCGGCAATCTCTGAAATGGTTGCTATGCCTGCACCGGAGCCTGTCGCACGGAGCAGATAAAGGTATACCTTGACAAACTCACCGTTTGCCTTTGGCATGTATTGATCTATAAAAATATCTGACACAGTAGTGAATGATGTTGCTATGTCACTGCTAATGTTTATCGCTGTCATATAAAAAACTCTCTTTCGCTTAACCTGTGAGCAATTATAGCACAATATTTTAACCGTGTGAAGATGGTAAAAGTGCTACAAGCCTTGTAAACTCGGGCTTTCTGAATCCACAAAAAAATGTGGATAACGTGGATAACTATGTAAAATAATTGAAAAATCAATGTATCACAGGGTATATAAGCTGTTGAAAATTATTTAAAAAATCCACACACAAAATGAGAGTTGTTAACATTTTGTATGTGGATAACGTGGATAACTTATTTCTTAAGCAGGTCTTCGCCGATTTCTACTACATTTCCGGCACCCATTGTTATCAACAGGTCACCGTTTACACAATTTTCTGATAAAAATTTCTCGATTTCCTCAAATGATGGGAAATAGTGCGCATTCACACCTTTTTCGAGCAATAAATCCAGGATATCCTTAGATGAGATACCATATGTGTTCTGCTCACGCGCAGCATAGATATCAGCAAGCACCACAACATCTGCCATTGAAAGAACATCGGCAAAATCATTTAAGAATGCCTTGGTTCTGGAATAGGTATGTGGCTGGAAGCAAAGGACAAGCCTGTCATGTGGATATTTTTGTGCGGCTGTCAGGGTTGCACGGATCTCGGTTGGATGGTGAGCGTAGTCATCAATGATTGTGACGCCGTTTACCTTGCCCTTGTACTGGAAACGTCTGTCAGCACCGCCAAATTTGTCAAGGCCTGTGAGGATAGACTCCGTATCGAGACCGAGTGTGGTGGATAAAGCTATAGCTGCGAGCGCATTGCTTACATTGTGAGCGCCAGGAACAGAGAGTTTTACGTCGAAAAGTGGACTACCCTGTCTCATAGCTGTAAAAGATGCACAAGCTTTATCGTCATAGGTTATATTTTCCGGATAGAAATCATATTTTGAATCAAAGCCATAGGTGATAATCTTCTGAGGAAGCCCTGCGACAATCTCCTCATAGCGGTCAATCTCACCGTTGATGATGGTAGCACCGCCTGCGAGAGTGTTTGATGCATACTCGCGGAAGGAATGCCTGATGTCGTTGATATCCTTGAAGAAATCCAGATGCTCAGCCTCAATATTTAAAATAATGCTGTAGCGTGGTCTGAAATTCAAAAAGCTGTTTGTGTACTCACACGCCTCAGAGATGAAGTACTCTGAATCGCCCACACGCAGATTGCCGTGGATAGATGACAAAATACCACCTACGGAAATGGTAGGATCTGTCTGGGCGGCGAGAAGAATCTCGCTGATCATGGATGTGGTGGTAGTCTTGCCGTGTGTGCCGGCTACAGCGATAGAATAATCGTAATTGTCCATAATCTGTCCGAGAAGCTCGGCTCTTGTAAGCATTGGAATACCGGCTGCCTTTGCTGCGGCAAACTCAGGATTGCTTTCGTGGATAGCAGCAGTGTAAACCACCAGGTCGATACCGGATGTGATATTGTCTGCGCTCTGGCCATATATGACTTTTATGCCCTTGGCAGCAAGAGTTTTTGTGAGGTCTGATTCCTTTGAATCGGAGCCGGAAATTGTAAAGCCCTCCTCATGCAGAATCTCTGCGAGACCGCTCATGCTGATACCGCCGATGCCTATGAAATGGATGTGTATTGGTTTGCTGAAATCTATTTTATACATTAATTTTACCTGCCTGATTTATTATAATTTATATTGTAACTATTAAGAATCGCTGAGAACAAAAAGCCGATGCGTCATGATTGCATGTAAGCAACAGATTTTCTTGTTCTGAATAGTTACTTTATATTAATTATACAACTAAATATAGTATTTGCAAAGGAAAAATAAGGTGAAAGCAGGCATGACTTTCAAATGATAAGAACCATAGCCGGTTAAACAGATATACGATAAATGACACTTGTGCAAAATGTCGAAAAAAAAGAAAAATATTATTTGATTTTGTGAAAAATGTTGAAGTGATAATGCGGCTGTGGTATAATTTTTTTTATAAAAATAATTCATCCGGACCATATGAATTTGATGGGGTTAAAGTATATAGCAGTAACTGCAATTTATGCAGCAGCAACTATAATTTATATGGAAACAATTGTGATTTATTATGGAAGCATTACAGATGCGGTTATTACAGAAACAAATGGTGGGGACCGGATGGGCACAACAAAAATTAGGACAGACGAGGAGTGATAACGTGATTAAGAAAGAAATGATAGCCATGCTTTTAGCAGGCGGTCAAGGCAGCAGACTTGGTGTTCTGACAGCGGACGTAGCAAAACCGGCAGTTTCGTTTGGTGGAAAGTACAGAATCATAGATTTTCCGCTTAGCAACTGCATCAATTCAGGCATTGATACAGTGGGTGTACTTACACAGTATCAGCCACTCAGACTTAACAGCCACATCGGAATAGGTATTCCGTGGGACCTCGACAGGAATAATGGAGGAGTGGCAATACTGCCTCCTTATGAGAAGAGCGGCAACAGCGAGTGGTACACAGGTACAGCCAATGCAATCTACCAGAATATGAGGTATATAGACAGTTACAACCCGGACTATGTGTTGATACTGTCAGGAGACCATATTTACAAGATGGACTATGAGGTGATGCTTGATTTCCACAAGGAAAACAATGCAGATGTGACCATAGCAACCATGCCGGTGCCTATCGAGGAGGCAAGCCGATTTGGTATCGTCATAGCCGATGATGATAAGCGCATCAATGCATTTGAGGAAAAGCCGGTTCATCCGCGCAGTAATCTCGCATCAATGGGCATTTACATATTCTCATGGCCGGTGCTAAAGGAAGCCTTACTTGCACTAAAGGATCAGGAAAACTGTGATTTTGGCAAGCATGTCATACCATACTGCTTTGAAAACGACAGACGTATGTTTGCATACGAGTTCAACGGATACTGGAAGGACGTAGGTACACTGGGCTCATACTGGGAGGCCAATATGGAGCTTGTGGACCTCATTCCGGAGTTCAACCTGTACGAGGAGTACTGGAAGATTTACACAAAGAATGATGCAATCGAGCCACTTTATATAGCCAAAGGAGGCCATGTGGAGCGAAGCATCATGGGTGAGGGCTGTGAATGCTACGGTCATGTGGAGCATTCTGTTATAGGTGCAGGCGTCAAGATTGGAAGAGGCGCAGTAATACGTGATTCCATAATCATGTGTGACACGGAGATAGGCTCCAATGTCACGATAGACAAGTCCATCATTGCCGAAAATTGCAAGGTGGGCGACAATGTGACACTTGGCTTTGGACAGGAGAAGCCGAACGTATTAAATGAGAGCATATACTCATTTGGGCTGGTCACTATAGGAGAAGATTCTGTGATACCGGACGGGGTAAAGATAGGCAAAAATACAGCAATCTCCGGTGTTACATACGAAGAGGATTACAAAGACGGTGTGCTTGAGGGCGGAGAAGTTATTATCAAGGCAGGTGACGGAAAATGAAGGCAATAGGAATAATTTTGGCCGGCGGCAACAATAATAGGATGAAGGAACTGACAGCAAAACGAGCAGTACCGGCCCTGCCGGTAGCAGGCAGCTTCAGAAGCATAGATTTTGCGCTCAGCAGTATGTCAAACTCACATATACAGACTGTCGCAGTACTGACCCAGTACAATGCACGCTCACTGAATGAGCATTTAAGCTCATCAAAATGGTGGAATTTTGGCAGAAAGCAGGGGGGCTTATTCCTCTTTACACCTACAGTCACAGCGGACAACAGTGACTGGTATAGGGGCACGGCAGATGCGATGTATCAGAACATTGATTTTCTCAAGAGACGCCATGAGCCATATGTCATCATCAGCAGCGGTGACTGTGTATACAAGCTGGATTTCAACAGAGTGCTTGATTTTCACATCGAGAAAAAATCAGACATTACAGTGGTATGCAAGGACATGATGTACAACGACGATGTCAGCCGTTTTGGTGTGGTACGCATGGATGATGAGTCAAGAATCACAGAGTTTGATGAAAAGCCAATCGAGGCCTCATCCAACACCATTTCCACAGGTATCTATGTCATCAGGAGACGACAGCTCATAGAGCTTTTGGAGGCGGCAGCTGAGGAAAACAGATTCGATTTCGTAAATGATATCCTCGTGCGCTACAAAAATGTAAAGAAAATATATGGCTACAAGATAAATTCATACTGGAACAATATCGCTGATATTGATGCATACTTCAAGACCAATATGGATTTCTTAAGACCTGACATCAGAAGCTATTTCTTCAGGGAGGAGCCGACCATCTGCTCAAAGGTGGACGACCTGCCACCGGCCAAGTTTAATCCGGGCTCAGACATTTCAAACAGCCTCGTATCAAGTGGCTGTATCATAAACGGAAGCGTGGAGGATTCGGTGCTTTTCAAGCAGGTATTTGTGGGCAAAAACACTACCGTGAAGAACTGCGTGCTGCTCAATGACGTCTACATAGGCGACAATGTGCACCTCGAAAATTGCATCGTAGAGAGCCGCGGAACCATCAATCCAAACACCTGTTATTGTGGTGAGGATGGAGTCATGATAGTAAAAGAAAAAAATGTAAGATATGTAATTTAAAAAACAGACCAGGGGGACAAAAATATGCAGATTACAGACATCAGAATTCGTAAGGTAGAAAAAGAGGGCAAGATGAAGGCGGTTGTGTCAATAACAATCGATGATGAATTCGTGGTACATGACATCAAGGTAATCGAAGGAGAAAAGGGACTTTTCATCGCCATGCCAAGCCGCAAGGCAAACGATGGCGAGTACAGGGATATAGCCCATCCGATTAACTCTGCCACACGCGAGAATATCCAGAATATGATTCTTGAAAAGTATAAGACAGAGATTGAGAATGCATAAAATCAAACAATAACTTTGAAAAAGCGATGAGCAAAGCAGGATATAAAATTCCTGAGCTGGTATAATAATCCAAATATATTTCACACAAACCGGTCTATCCGTGGTACAATAAGCCACAGAAAGACCGGCTTTTTAGAGTATAGCTACAATAAAAGAGGATAGACAAACGATATGTACAAGACGAAAATAGATAATCTGGATTTAAAACAGATTGCTGACAGTGGTCAGTGCTTCAGATGGAAGAATACAGGAGAAAATGAATACACAGTAGTGGCATTTGACAGGGCACTTCGGATTAAGCAGGATGGGAATGAGTTTGAGCTGGACTGTGATGAGGCAGACTGGAACAATATATGGAAAAGCTATCTGGATATGGATACGGATTATGCGGGGATTGCAAAGCTTATAGCAGACGGAGATGACGCGCATCTGAAGGAGGCATATGCATATGGCAGTGGTGTGCGAATTTTAAGGCAGGATTTGTGGGAGATGATTGTTACTTTTATGATTTCCCAGAATAATAACATAAAGCGAATCACAAACAGCGTGGATTTACTTTGCAGGCGGTGCGGACATAAAATAGACGGCAGTGCAGAGGGGGAAGATCTGTATACATTTCCCAAGCCTCTTGAGGTACCGGATGAGGTATTTGATGACAGGAGCATGGGCTTTGGCTACAGGGCACCGTATCTGAAGGAAATATATGAGTATGGTGCTAATAATCCTGACTGGCTTGATAATCTGCGCAAAATGAGCTATGATGAGGCGATGGAAAGCCTGCTTACTCGCAAAGGAATTGGCAAAAAGGTGGCGAACTGCATATGCCTTTTCGGTTTGCATCATGTGGATGCGTTTCCGATAGATACGCATGTAAAGCAGCTTTTGGACAAATATTATAGTGACGGCTTTGATTTTGAGCGCTACAAGGGTGTGGCGGGAATTATCCAGCAGTATTTGTTTTATTTTGAATTGTAGATTCTGGATAGATACGTAGATGACATGTGACAATATGCATATGACATATAGATAAAATAATATTAGAAAGAGAAAGGATAAACGATGTACGTTATAGTAGGACTTGGAAATCCTGACAAAAAATATGAGCACACAAGACACAATATCGGATTTGATGTGATAGATGCGCTTGCGGATAAATATAATATAAGTGTGACAGACAAAAAGCACAAGGCGCTCTGTGGAAGCGGAGTGATTGAGGGCATGAAGGTGCTGCTCGTGAAGCCGCAGACATACATGAACCTAAGCGGTGAGTCTGTTGCTGAGGTGATGAATTTTTATAAGCTTGATCCGGATGAGAAAATGATCGTTATTTTTGATGATATTTCGCTCGAGCCGGGGCGTATCCGTATCCGCAAAAAGGGCAGCGCCGGCGGTCACAACGGGATTAAGAGCATCATTGCAATGACCGGCACACAGGGCTTCAGCCGTATCAAGGTCGGTGTTGGAGAAAAGCCGCAGGGCTGGGATCTTGCTGACCATGTGCTCGGGCGTTTCAGTTCTGAGGACAGGGCAAAGGTGGAGGAAGCTATCGGTCATGCGATGGATGCAGCAGTTCTTATGATGCAGGGCGAGACGGATAAGGCTATGAACATATATAACTAGCTGGAAATCGACAAGGTGATTTTGAACAGACAGAAATGGAGAATTGAAAGTGAAAGCATTTACAGAGCCACTCCTTTCCCTTGCGGGCTTTGAGGAGATGACAAAAACGGCAGAAAAATCGTCCGGACTTATATCTGTCACGGGATGTATAGATGCGCAAAAATCACAGATGATATATGCCTTTGGAGGTCACAGGAAAAACAAGCTTATTGTGACCTTTGGAGAGCAGAAGGCGAAGGAACTGTACGATGAGTACAGTTTTTTTGACAAAGAGGTGGTGTATTATCCATCAAAGGATGTGCTTTTTTACCAGTCGGATATCAGAGGCAATCTCCTGACAGCAGAGCGTATCAGGGCTTTGAAGGCTATCCGTGAGAAGGAGAGAGTGACGCTTGTGACCACCTTTGATGCGCTGATGAATACGATGGCGCCGATAGAAAAGATGTGGGAAAACGTGCTTACACTTGAGCAGGGACAGCTTTTGGATTTGAAGGAAATTCAGGCTGCCCTTATCCGGATGGGCTATGAAAAAGAGTATCAGGTCCAGACGATGGGACAGTTTTCTGTCAGGGGCGGTATTCTTGATGTTTTTCCGCTGACGGAGGAGAATCCTATCCGAATCGAGCTGTGGGGAGACGAGATAGACACCATCAGATATTTTGACTGCGAGAGCCAGAAATCCATCGAAAATACAGACCGGGTGAGCATATATCCGGCGGCAGAGCTTGTACTTAGCGATGAGGAAAAGGCCGGGGGAATTGAAAAGCTTAAGGCAGAGGCAAAGCGGGTGTCTGACAAGCTTAGAAAGCAGATGAAGACAGAGGAAGCACACAGAGTGACTGTGATGGCAGACGAGCTTACCGAGGAGTGGGGAGAACTGTCCATGTATGCAGGCATGGATGCTTTTTTGTCGTACTTTTTTGACGAGAGAGTCGGGCTTTTGGATTATTTTAATCCATCGGATAGCCTTATATTCTTCGATGAGCTGACCAGGTGCGCAGAGCAGGGAAAGCTTACCGAGACTGAGTTTTCAGAGAGCATGAAGCAGAGACTTGCGATGGGATATATACTTCCGGGGCAGATGAACGGTCTTTTTACAGAGAAGGAGATAGTGGCAAAGCTTGGGAAGTATTCGTGCATCGCACTCGCTGCGCTTGATAATAAAGCAAACGGACTGCACCAGCTGGGAAGCTATGGTATTCACTGTCAGAGTGTCAGCCCATACAATAACAGCTTTGAGCTTTTGATAAAGGACTTAAAGCGCTATAAGAAAAACGGCTACAGAGTCATTCTTTTATCCGGTTCAAGGACAAGGGCAAAGAGGCTTTCAGAGGATATCACAGACCAGGGAATCACATGCTTTTACACTGAAAACTACGACCATGAGCTTTCCCAGGGGCAGATTATGGTCTGCTACGGCAAGGTGAGAAGAGGCTTTGAATATCCTATCCTAAAGTTTGCCGTGATTACGGAGTCAGATATTTTTGGGGCGCAGCAGAAGAAAAAGAAGCGTCACCGCACCTATGAGGGTGAAAAAATACAGAGCTTTACCGATTTGTCGGTTGGGGACTATGTAGTGCATGAAAACCACGGACTAGGTATTTACCGCGGCATTGAAAAGCTTGAGGTGGACAAAAAGGTAAAGGACTACATCAAGATAGAGTATCAGGGTGGCTCCAATCTCTATATCCTTGCTACCCAGCTTGATATGATACAAAAATATGCCGGAAAAGATGCCAGAAAACCAAAGCTCAACAAGCTTGGAGGTCAGGAATGGACCAGGACAAAGAATAGGGTCAGAGGTGCGGTAAAGCAGATTGCAGGAGACCTGGTGAAGCTGTACGCCCAGCGTGAGCAGCAAAACGGATATGCCTTCGGCGAGGATACGGTATGGCAGAGAGAGTTTGAGGAGCTTTTCCCTTTTGATGAGACTGAGGATCAGATTCTTGCAATTGAAGCCACAAAGACTGATATGCAGAGCCATAAAATAATGGACAGACTGATTTGCGGTGACGTGGGCTACGGCAAGACGGAGGTTGCAATCCGTGCGGCCTTCAAGGCGGTGCAGGACAGCAAGCAGGTGGCATATCTTGCCCCGACAACCATTCTGGCACAGCAGATTTACGATACGTTTTCGCAGAGGATGAAGGATTTTCCGGTGAATGTGGATTTGATGTGTCGTTTCAGAAGTCCGGCGGAGCAGAAAAAGACGATAGAGAAGCTTAAAAAGGGTGAGGTCGATATCATTATCGGAACACACCGCATACTCTCAAAGGATGTGCAGTTTAAGGATCTGGGACTTTTGGTAATCGATGAGGAGCAGCGCTTCGGAGTGACTCACAAGGAGAAGATTAAGCAGATGAAGGTCAATGTCGATGTGCTCACACTGACCGCTACACCGATTCCGAGGACACTCCACATGAGTTTAATCGGCATAAGGGATATGAGCGTGCTTGAGGAGCCGCCGATGGACCGTGTACCGATTCAGACATATGTCATGGAGTACAATGATGAGCTTGTCAGAGAGGCGATAAACAGGGAGCTTGCCAGAAACGGACAGGTGTACTATGTGTACAATAAGGTGCGCGACATAGCAGACATAACAGCAAGGCTGCAGGAGCTGGTGCCGGATGCGACTGTTGCATTTGCGCACGGACAGATGAAGGAGACGGAGCTTGAGCGCATCATGTACCGTTTCATCAATGGTGAAATAGATGTGCTTGTATCCACGACCATTATAGAGACCGGACTTGACATCTCAAACGTCAATACAATGATTATACACGATGCGGACAACATGGGACTTTCACAGCTTTATCAGCTTCGCGGACGAGTCGGCAGATCTAACCGTACTGCGTATGCATTTCTCATGTACAGGCGCAACAAGATGCTAAAAGAGGTGGCAGAAAAGCGTCTTGCAGCGATAAAGGAGTACTCAGACCTTGGCAGCGGCTTTAAGATTGCCATGAGAGACCTTGAAATCCGCGGTGCGGGCAATCTGCTCGGAGCGGAGCAGAGCGGACACATGGAGGCAGTGGGCTACGATTTGTACTGCAAGATGTTGAGCGAGGCTGTAAAAGAGGCAAAGGGCATCGAGGATATCAGTGATAAATTTGATACGACGGTGGATATCGTGACCGATGCTTATATTCCGGCAGGTTATATTGCAAACGAATTCCAGAAGCTGGATATATACAAGCGTATTGCAGGCATAGAGACAGAGGAAGAGAAGGACGAGATGCTCGAGGAGCTCATAGACAGGTTTGGTGAACCACCAAAATCAGTGCTCAGCCTGCTTCGCGTGGCAAGGCTCAAGGCGTTGGCACATGCCGTATATATCACTGAGATAAAGCAGACCGGCTCACTGATAAAGCTTACCATGTTTGAACGGGCAAGGATAAATCCGGAGAAGATACCGGAGCTTATTACCCAGTATAAATCCTCCCTCAAATTCAATATGGCAGAAAACCCATATTTCACATTTGATTTAAAAAATGGCAGCGTGGCAAAGAAGCGGGATGTGCTTGATGTGGTGGAGGAACTGGTTTCGCAAATGCGTAAGGAACTGATTACGGCTGAATAGTTACCCGAATTTTGGAATCATGTAGCATATAGCATAGGAAACACCACATGCTTTACGCGAAATTGACGATAATTTACAAAGTTTAGAAAATGCTTGCCAGCAGGCCCGAAAAGCTCTATAATATACGAGCGATACTATACCAATTTTAAAGAGGATAGATACAATGAAAGCGAAAAAAGTAATAGCCATGTTATTAGCTGCAACACTCTCAGTTACAGCTTTTACAGGATGTGCAATAAATAAAACCGCAACAGTTGCGACATTAGATAAAGAGGATATCAAGCTTGGGCTTGTTAATTTTATGATAAGGTACCAGGAGGCCGGTTATGATGACATGTATATACAGTACATGGGCGAGGGCTACTGGGACAAGACAGTATCAGGCAATAATACTGTGCTTGAAACATGGAAGAAAAATGCTATCGAGGAGGCTCATGAGCTTTACACATTAAAGGCGCATCAGTCAGATTACGATGTAGAGGTTTCTGATGATGAGAAAAAGGAAATCAAAAAGGCCGCAGAGAAGTTTATGAAGGCAAATTCCGATGATGTGATAGACGAGATGAGTGCTACAGAGGAGATTGTCGAGGAATATTTAGAGCTTCGCCTCATAAAGAGTAAGATGTATGCTGCAATCATCAAAAATGCTGATTCAAGCGTGACGGATGAGGAAGCCAATATGGCTGCATACACCATTGTGAAGCTTGATTACAAGGGTGCATATGACTCTAATTACCAGTATCAGACATATACAGATGAGCAGTCAGCACAGATAAAGGCACAGGCAGATGCAGTGGTAGAGGCGCTTGCAGGCGGATCATCCTTAGAGGATGCAGCCAAGGCAGCAGGCACTACAGCCACAACAGGCACATACGCCACATACGTTGATCCGGATGCGGAGAAGACAGATGATTCAGATAAGAAATCAGATGACACAGAGTCTAAAGAGAGCTCAGAGTCATCGGACAGCAAGACAAAGGACAGTGTATACACTACAAACAATCTTGATCAGAGCGTTGTAGATGCACTCAATTCCCTTGAGGAGGGACAGACCTCAGACCTTATCACCACAGACAGCACTTACTATATCGTAAGGCTCGACAAAAAGACCGATGATAAAGCAACAGAGTCAAACAGGAAGACTGTAAAGGGCAATAAAGAGGACAAATATTACAATGGCATCCTTTCAGGATGGCAGGACGATGAAAAATGGTCTGTAAAGCAGAAGCAGCTTGACAAGATCAAGATTCACAATTATTTTACTACTACCAAGAAGGACAAAAAGGCAGCAGACACAAGTGCTACAGAGAGCACACAGCAGTCAGAAAGCACCAATAGTACAGATACAGAGAATACTGAGGCAGTAGATGGAACAGAAAACTAATATCGTACTTATAGGCATGCCGGGAGTTGGAAAGAGTACCATAGGCGTAATACTTGCAAAGGTGCTGGGATACAGCTTCCTGGATGCGGATTTACTGATACAGGAGCAGGAGGGAAAGCTTCTGCGTGAGATAATTGAGGAAAAGGGCACGGACGGTTTTATAGAGGTAGAGAACCGTGTCAATGCTTCTATCAGGGCTGATAGGGCCATTATAGCTACAGGCGGTTCGGTGGTATACGGAAAAGAGGCCATGGAGCATCTTAAGGAGATAGGCAGAGTTGTGTATCTCAAGGTTTCTTATGCCATTTTGGAAAAACGACTTGCAGACATAAAGGGTAGAGGTGTAGTATTAAAGAAAGGGCAGACTTTAGAAACCCTTTTTGAAGAGCGCTCAAAATTGTATGAGCAGTATGCAGACATCGAGGTTTCCGAGGATGGGCTTGATGTGGAGCAGACAGTAGAGAAGCTGGTGGAGGCACTTGAATTATAGTGCTTATTTATCGTGATATGATTAGATAATAGTAGCTGCTGCGTCATTTATTAAAAGCAGCACCGGCACAAATGGCGGCTTAAATACGTCGTCATAAATGAAATTTGTAGTTGGATGTATAACAATAGTGTAAATTGAGAATAGTATATTAGGAGGAAGTATACTCCTGAATTCATAGAGGTGGAATATGGAACAGTACGTAATCAAAGGTGGAAATCCTTTATACGGTGAAGTTGAAATTGGTGGAGCTAAAAATGCTGCACTTGCTATTTTGGCCGCTGCCATAATGACAGACGAGACTGTAACAATAGATAATTTGCCAAATGTAAGGGATATCAATGTCTTACTTCAGGCAATCGAAGAAATCGGCGCATATGTGGAGCGCGTGGATATACACAAGGTAAAGATAAACGGTTCATTTATCAGGGGCGTAAATGTCGATAATGAATTCATCAGGCGAATCAGGGCATCATATTATTTAATTGGTGCATTACTTGGAAAATACAAGCATGCAGAGGTTGCGCTTCCGGGAGGCTGTGATATCGGAAGCAGGCCGATTGACCTTCATATGAAGGGCTTCCGCTCCATGGGAGCAGACATAGACATAGCTCATGGCCTTGTCATCGCCAGGGCAAAGGAGCTTAAGGGCACACACATATATATGGATAAGGTTTCTGTAGGTGCCACAATCAATATTATGATGGCTGCAGCCATGGCAGATGGCAAGACTGTTATCGAGAATGCGGCTAAGGAGCCTCATGTTGTTGACGTGGCAAACTTCTTAAACAGCATGGGAGCAAATATCAGGGGCGCAGGAACCGATGTCATCAGAATTGTAGGTGTGGAGAAATTACATGCTACAGAGTATTCTGTCATTCCGGATCAGATTGAGGCTGGTACATTCATGTTTGCAGTTGCGGCAGCGGGAGGCAACGTGCTGGTAAAGAATGTCATTCCAAAGCATCTTGAGGCCACCACAGCAAAGCTGTTGGAGGTAGGCTGCCAGGTAGAGGAGTTTGATGACTCAGTCAGAGTAATATCAGACGGACATTTAAGGCATACACAGGTCACTACACTTCCATATCCGGGCTTCCCGACAGATATGCAGCCACAGATGGCGGTGCTTTTGGGTATCGCTGAGGGCACCAGTACAGTGACAGAGAGCATATTTGAGAATCGTTTCAAGTATGTTGACGAGCTCACCAGAATGGGAGCTGATATAAAGGTAGAGAGCAATATAGCAATCATAAGCGGCGTGAAAAGATACACAGGTGCCAGAGTGAATGCACCTGACCTAAGAGCAGGAGCAGCACTGGTTATAGCAGGTCTTGCAGCAGATGGCATCACAGTGGTTGATGATATCTACTATATCCAGAGAGGCTATGAGGCACTTGAGGAGAAGCTTACAAAGATTGGCGCAAAGATTGCCAGAGTAGAGGATGAGAAGGAGCTTCAGAAGTTCATACTCAAGGTATCGTAATAGATATATACGTAAAGCATGAAATGTAAACACAATATAAATGCAATATATAAAATAAGAACCGGCAGCATCTTACTGTAGATGCACGGTTCTTATTTTTGGTTATTTTATAATTTTTTTGAGTAACTACTCCGTAACCCTTTTGATTATAAATAGGCTTACATCACAGATTTGATGAAAAACTCGCGGTTTGTGGACAAATCAAGTATACTGCCGTCATCAAAACGTACAATAGGGCGTGACAGTTCATGTGGGTTGAGCATCACAATATTACAGAACCGGCTGTCGTTGAGCATTACACGGTTGCTCTGGTATGTTGTAGCAAGCTTTTTCAAAAACAAAAGCAGGAACTTTGTATTGTACTTTGTAAAACCTTCACTCTCAAAGCTTGATATGACAGCGAACGGACAAAGTGGTGCGCGATAGCGTCTGGCAGCAGTCATGGCATCATATACATCGGCGATGGCTGTTATCATGGCAAAGTCGTCAATCAGTGAGCTGTCAAGCTGTGAAGGATAGCCTGAACCATCACAGCGCTCATGATGCATGAGGGCTGTGCGCTTTATTCTGGAGTCAATCTGCAGATCCCTAATCAAATCAAAACCAAACTGTGGGTGCTTTTTTATGAGCGCAAATTCTTCATCTGTGAGCTTGTCAGGCTTGTTTAGCACATCATCGGGAATCTTGCATTTACCGATATCGTGAAGTACTCCTGCGATAGTAAGCGTATTCACATCTGTCTTTTCCATATGAAGCCATCGTCCGATCATCCTTGTAATAAGCCCTACATTCAGACAGTGTGAGTACAACGGGTCTGCAATGGTGCGCATGTTGTAGAGCATGTCAAAGGTCTCGATTGTAGTGCCGCACGATGCGGAAAGGTCAATGACAGCAGTAAGAAGCGCAGCCTCATCAAAGGATTTTTCGCCGGCACAGATTTTGCCAAAGGTATCCTTGATTTGATTTATACAAGTGATGTATTTGAGCTGGAAGCCTCGGAACTCTTCTGAGGCCTGAACACGCTGGATGTTGGTCACCATCTCATGTGCGCGGGTTTTGGGTACAGGTTTTACCTTGTCTCGCTTTGCTGTATTTTCGCCGGCTTGCGGTGCTGTTGCATAGGATGGGTTTTGAATTGAGATGCTGACTACCTTATATAGCTTCATTTTGTTGATGAGCTGACGGGTGAGTGGTGTGCCGGGCAGTGCAAGTATCTGCCCCAGAGGGGTCTTTATCGGTTCTGCTGCCACCATACCAATCTGCGCATCGCTTATGCTGATTTTAATCATGAGTTACTCCCAAAATTTATTTTGATATTGTGTGTATAGTACTATAAATACAAATTTTAGTATAATTACCAAAATTATGAAAGTCAATAAAGAAGAAAGAATAATTGCATAAAATAGCTTATAAATAATGAATAGGGTATCGAAAATGGATTATTGATAAATCTGTATCGAAAATGGTACTTGACATATATATCATGTGGTAGTAATATAGCTCACAGAGATTTGAAAAATTCTATATTGTAACTTCTCTTATTCAGAGTGATGGAGATACAAAGGATCTATGAAGTCACGGCAACCCCGTTAGAAAACAGGAAGGTGCCAACCTGAGCGAGTAATCGAACAATAAGAGGATTTTTATTATCTTAATTTTAATCCACTTATTTAAAGTAAGTGGTTTTTTTATTGTAAAAATATTGGTCACACAGTATGAAAGGAGCAACAGATAATTAATGGAGAAATTATTATTTACATCAGAATCAGTAACTGAGGGACATCCGGATAAGCTCTGCGATGCAGTATCAGATGCCATCCTTGATGCATGCATACAGCAGGACCCGATGAGCCGTGTCGCATGTGAGACAGCAAGCTGTACAGGCTTCATCCTTGTAACAGGAGAGATTACCACAAAGGCACAGCTTGATATTCCTGCAATCGTCAGAAAAACAGCACTTGAGATCGGATATGATGACGGAAAGAAGGGACTCGACGGAAACTCATGTGCAGTAATGGTTTCAATCGACAAGCAGTCTGCTGATATCGCCATGGGAGTTGACAAGGCACTCGAGGCAAAAGAGGGCGACCTTACAGACAACCTCGACACCGGAGCCGGAGATCAGGGAATGATGTTTGGATATGCTACAAATGAGACTGAGGAGTACATGCCATACCCAATCGCACTCGCTCACAAGCTTGCATTCCAGCTCACAAAGGTTAGAAAAGACGGCACACTTACATACCTTCGTCCGGACGGAAAGACACAGGTTTCAGTAGAGTATGATGAGGCAGGAAAGCCGGTAAGACTTGAGGCAGTTGTACTTTCAACACAGCACGACGAGGATGTTACCCAGGAGCAGATCCATGAGGACATCAAGAAATATGTATTTGATCCAATTCTTCCAAAGGATATGATTGACGATGAGACAAAGTTCTTTATCAATCCTACAGGACGTTTCGTAATAGGTGGACCACACGGAGATGCAGGTCTCACCGGTCGTAAGATTATCGTAGACACCTACGGTGGATATGCACGTCACGGCGGCGGAGCTTTCTCAGGAAAGGACTGTACAAAGGTAGACCGTTCAGCAGCATACGCAGCACGTTACGTAGCAAAGAACCTTGTAGCAGCAGGATTTGCTGACAGGTGTGAGATTCAGCTTTCATATGCTATCGGTGTTGCACAGCCAACATCTATTATGGTTGATACATTCGGCACAGGAAAGCTTGCAGATGACAGAATCGTTGAAATCGTAAGGGAGAATTTCGACCTTCGTCCGGCCGGAATCATCAAGATGCTTGACCTCAGAAGACCTATCTACCGCCAGACAGCGGCATACGGACACTTTGGACGTACAGATATCAAGCTGCCTTGGGAGGCACTTGATAAGGTTGAGGACCTCAAGAAGTATCTCTAAACAATATGTGGGGCTTCGCGCTTTTTAGGTTGTGAGCGCCGGATAGTATACATTATATTTCTTAGAAAAAGTTAGAAAGAATTTAGAGAAAATTTAGACAGAAGTTATCGGATATATGATATAATTAAGTCATGGGACTGACATTGAGTCGGTTTCCATGGCTTTTTATTATATGATTAAAGGGTCAAAAGGTATCATCGATATATATGATTTAGTTGTAAGTGATTTATCAAATAATGATTATAGTGTTTTAAAATAACCGTAGGATTTTCAGTCCGCATACTGAAGTAATGTGGAATGCGCGAATAATAAAACTATAAATATGTCTATAGATATATGATAACGAATAAATTTTCAGGAGGAACGGATATGAGCAGAATTTTGATAGTAGAGGACGAGGTTGCAATTGCTGATCTTGAGAAGGATTACCTGGAGCTGAGCGGCTTTGAGGTAGAGGTGGAGAATGATGGCACAAGCGGTCTCGCAAGAGCTTTGGCGGAGGATTTTGATCTGTTTATTCTTGACCTTATGCTGCCGGGCATTGATGGCTTTGAGATTTGTAAGCAGATTCGTGAGAAAAAGAACACTCCGATACTCATGGTTTCAGCCAAGAAGGATGATATCGACAAGATAAGAGGACTCGGACTCGGTGCAGATGATTATGTCACAAAGCCGTTTTCTCCATCAGAGCTTGTTGCCAGGGTAAAGGCTCATCTGGCCAGATATGAGCGCCTGATTGGAAGCGCTACACCTGAAAATGATATCGTTGAGATTCGTGGTATCAAGATTGACAAAACAGCCCGCCGTGTGTGGGTAAACGGAGAGGAAAAGCAGTTTACCACAAAGGAATTTGATCTGCTCACATTCCTTGCGGAGAATCCAAACCATGTATTTACCAAGGAGGAGCTCTTTAAGGAAATCTGGAATATGGATTCGGTCGGAGATATCGCGACAGTCACTGTACATATCAAGAAGATTCGTGAGAAAATCGAGATGAACACTGCAAAGCCTCAGTATATTGAGACTATTTGGGGCGTGGGATACAGATTTAAGCTGTAGTGATTTTTAAAAAATATAGTAGATATTGTAGTATTAATAGGACATATCAAATTCAAATGCGAAAGGATATGTCCTTGTTGTATATATAAAGTGGCTTATTAATTTATTCAAATGGAGAATACTATGAAGATAAAAACAAAACTTGCTATATCATTCTGTATAATTATTTTTGTGCCTGTTGTGCTCACCAGTATAGTGCTTGTGGGCTTCAATAAGATTCAGCTAAAGGCCATAAACAAGACATATGGCATGGAGGATGCGGGCATGCTCGCGCTCACTGACACGGTGCAGTTTCTGAACAAGGTGACAGGGCGCACATATGATGAGCTCGAGAAGACATCGCTCATAGAACCATCCAGGCTTCTTGATAGTGATTATCTGACTAAGATAAATAAGAAGCTGGAGAAGAAGTATTCATATCTCATAGTGAAAAGTGAAGGAGAGCTCATTTTCAATGGTGGAATTGACAATGATGATATTTTGAGAAAGCTTCCGCGAATATCCAATAAGCAGAGCAGCTCTGATGTGAGCAGCTATATGGACAGTGATGACAAGGTGCTCATAAAGCAGCTTAATTTTCGTGACAGTGATGGTGACGAGGCGAGTCTTTACATAGTGACATCAACCGCGTGCGTGATCCCTGAGGTCAGGACTGTTTTGATAGAAGGAGCATTTGCACTTGTATTGATACTTCTTACTACGGCTGCCATGCTTATAGTGTGGATATACAGGAGTATCATCACACCGATAGAGAGGCTGCGTATTGCCGCTGAAAATATCAAGGATGGCAATCTGGATTTTGAGCTTGAGACGAGCCCGAGCGACGGAGAGATTGGCGAGCTGTGTACTGCGTTTGAGCAGATGCGAGCGCGCCTCAAGAAAAATGCCGAGGAAAAGGTGACGAATGAGTCTGAAAACAGAGTGTTAATCAGCAATATCGCGCATGATTTAAAGACTCCTATTACTGCGGTAAAGGGCTACGCCGAGGGCATACTTGACGGAGTGGCAAACACCCCTGAAAAGGTAGATAAATACGTCAGGACCATTTACAATAAGGCAAACGATATGGATAAGCTCATTAATGAGCTGACACTTTACTCGAAGATTGATACGAACAGGATTCCATACAATTTTGCGAAGATAAATGTCACAGATTATTTTAACGACTGTGTTGAGGAAATAGGACTTGATCTTGAGGCGAAAAATATAAGGCTTTCATATGAGAATCACGTGGATAGCAACGTGCTTATCATTGCTGATCCGGAGCAGATTCGCCGTGTGATTAATAATATAGTCGGCAATTCGGTGAAGTATATGAACAAGACACAAAGCTATATAGATATCAGGATAAATGATGTTGGTGACTTCATACAGGTTGAAATCGAGGACAATGGACGAGGAATCAACCAGAGAGATATGCCATATATTTTTGACAGATTTTACAGAGCGGATGCGTCGAGAAATTCGGCTACCGGAGGCAGCGGCATAGGACTTTCCATCGTAAAGAAGATTATAGAGGATCACGGCGGCAAGATATGGGCTACCAGCAAAGAGGGTGATGGAACTACCATGTTTTTCGTAATCAGAAAGTATCAGGAAACACAGGATATGAACCGACAGTAAACAAATAAACAGGATATTGACATAAAAAGTAAAGCTATAATTATAACAGTTAGATATTAGAATTTAAAATTAAGAGCTCCCGATTGACAACGCAAATAGTGTTGTCAGTCGGGAGCTTTAATGTATTTTTTATTTAAAATAAGTTAAGAAAAAACACATAAAATATTTGAAAAATAAAGTCTGACGTAGTAAAATAGTAACATTGCACGAAAGAACCATGGAGAAATCGAAAGGGGGACAAACATGCATAAATTCAGACAAAAATATATAGGAGACAAAGCATTTTATAAGCGATATCTCATGCTGGCCATACCAATGATAATCCAGAATGCAATCACAAATCTGGTAAGCTTTCTGGACAACATTATGGTAGGACAGCTTGGTACAGAGCAGATGTCAGGAGTAGCAATCGTAAACCAGCTCATATTTGTGTACAATCTGGCTGTATTTGGGGCGGTGTCAGCGGCAAGTATATTCGGAGCACAGTATTTTGGCAAGGGAAATCATAAGGGGCATATGTATTCCTTCAGATTCAAGCTGTATGCAGCGCTGCTTGTTACAGCAATAGCGATGACACTGTTTATCACGAACGGAACAGGTTTCATATCACTTTATCTGACAGATACGGCAGGAAACGGTGCCACGGAGGTAGCACTGGCATATGGAAAGGAATATCTGGAAATTGTTATGATAGGTCTCATACCGTTTGCGGTGACACAGGCCTATGCGACAAACATAAAGGAAACAGGACAGACTTTTGTACCGATGGTTGCAAGCTTTGCAGCAGTTGGAAGCAATGCGGTGCTTGATTTTCTGCTCATCTTCGGAATAGGACCGATACCAAAGCTGGGTGTG
>ULYQ01008904.1_pt1 | contig 26273 bp, 20 predicted proteins | sample 1962271 | NCBI WGS metagenome assembly ULYQ01 (sample SAMEA4835865, study PRJEB28245) | human gut metagenome | biome: gut microbiome; material: fecal sample | place: Denmark | collected 2008
AGATGCGGGTTCTCCAGCTTCAGACACCACACTTGGTCCAACAGCAGGTTTAAATGCAGATGGACAACATAACCACGTCTGGGATACTTGTATTCCAACATTCTTGCACTACAATATTCCACTATTTTTTGCGGCTATAATTGCGGTTTTAATTTTCCATTAATTAAATTTAATATATTATTTTTTTCAAATTATTTGCATGATATGATGGACGAATTATGGTAGATGTTAATCAAGAATATGTTCCACTCCACTTACACACAGAGTATTCTTTACTTGATGGAGCAATTAGGATAGGGGATTTAGTTAAATTTTGTGCAGAAAACAACATGCCTGGTGTTGCCGTAACAGATCACGGGGTTATGTATGGTGCAATGGATTTGTATATAGATGCGGATAAAAACAATTCAAAAGAAAGAGAAAAAGCCGAACAAGACCCAAATTACAAACCAAAATTAGTTAACCCAATAGTTGGTTGTGAATTTTATGTACACGATGGGGATATTTCAGAACGCAACCCTAGTCACAATCCTAGATACCACTTAGTTTTACTTGTAAAAAATAACCAAGGATATAAAAACATTGTTAAACTAGCTTCAAAAGCTCACATTGAAGGTTTTTATATGAAACCTCGTATCAACTGGGAACTTCTTGAACAGTATCACGAAGGATTGATTTGCTCTTCTGCTTGTTTGGGGGGCGAAGTACTCCAAAACCTATTGAAAGGTGATTACGAAAAAGCAAAGGCTACTGCTAAAAGATTTAAAGATTTATTTGGAGAAGATTATTATATTGAGTTACAAGACCACGGGCTTGAAGAACAAAAACGTACAAACCCCGATTTGATACGTATTGCCAAAGAACTTGATATTAAAATGATTATCACAAACGACTCCCACTATTTGAAAAAAGAAGATGCCGACTGGCATGATACCCTTTTGTGTATGCAGACAAAATCTTCAAAATCAGATACAAATAGATTCCATTTTCCTAATAATGAATTCTATGTAAAAACGGTTTCGGAATTAAGAGATTCTTTCAAATGGCTAGACAGCGAAACATTTGATGAATGTATTAAAAACACGGTAGAAATTTCTAAAAAATGTCATATTACAGTAGAATGGAAAGCCCCTCTACCAGATTTCCCTGTTCCTGAAGGATTTACAACAGATACATACTTAGAAAAACTTGTATATCAAGGGATTAGAAGAAAATATCATCAAGAAGAAATTGATCCAAAACTCCAAGAACGTGCGAAGTACGAATTGGGTGTAATTGAACAAATGGGATTCTCTGCATACTTTTTGATTACTTGGGATTTTATCCACTACGCAAAAACTCACGATATTCCAGTCGGCCCAGGGAGAGGATCTGCCGCAGGTTCACTAGTTGCGTATGCTCTTGATATTACAGATTTGGACCCGATAGAACACAACCTATTGTTTGAAAGATTTTTGAACCCAGAACGTTTCAGTATGCCCGATATTGATACGGACTTTTGTATTGAAAAACGTGGGAAAGTTATTGACTACGTTGTAGAAAAATACGGAGCAGATAAAGTTTGTCAGATTATTACATTTAACACTCTGGCTGCTCGTAACGCAATGAAAAGTGTTGCACGTGTATTTGATATTCCATACGCAAGAAGTAAACAACTTTCAGACCTTATTTCTGGTGATCCTGGGGCAAAAATTTCTGACTCTTTGCAAGACGGAATGGAATTAAAAACACTATACGATAGTGACCCAGAAGTTAAAAGATTAGTTGATACCGCACTTCACGTAGAAGGTCTGAAGAACGCAACTGGCATGCACGCAGCTGGGGTAATCATTTCATATAAACCTCTGGATGAAATTGTTCCTGTACAGCACGGAAAAGACGGAGTTGTTGTAACACAATATCACAGAGAAATTTTAGAAAAAATGAAGCTTCTGAAGATGGACTTTTTGGGGCTTCGTAACCTTACAATGATTTCTAAAACTGTAAAATTAATTAAAAAATGTCAGGGTATTGATTTAGATATCAACCATATTCCTCTGGATGATAAACCAACATATGATATGCTAATTCGAGGTGAAACAGTTGGTGTATTCCAGTTAGAATCCCAAGGGATGACAAACCTTGTAAAAAAACTACAACCCGACGTATTTGAAGATTTAGGAGCTTTAGTAGCACTATTTCGTCCAGGTCCGTTAGGTTCTGGCATGGTTGATGTTTTCGTAGATAGAAAACACGGACGACAAGAAATTACTTATCCACACCCACGACTTGAAAAAGTTTTAAAAGACACCTATGGAACAATGGTTTACCAAGAGCAAATCATGCAGATTTTCCAAGAAATGGCGGATTATTCTTTAGGACAAGCAGACATGGTTCGTCGTATGATGGGTCACAAAGACCCTGCGGCTATGGCAGCTCAGGAAGATAAACTTATTGAAGGATCTGCAAAATATGGTATGAAAGCAGAAGATGCAAAAACTTTATTTGAACAAATTCAAAACTTCGCTTCGTACTGTTTCAACAGAGCTCACTCATCTGCTTACGCATTCGTTGCATATCAAACAGCTTTCTTGAAATGCCATTATCCAGTTGAATACTTATCATCATTATTATCAAGTGTTGCTGGAGATCAAGAAAAAACTCAAGCTTATATTGAAGAAGCCTTGAAATACGGAATCAAAGTGCTTCCTCCAGATATAAACAAATCTTATCTTGAATACGCACCAGATGGTAAAAACATCAGATTCGGGCTTGCTTCAATCAAACAAGTTGGAGAAGGTGTAATTGAAGAAATCATCAAAGAACGTGAAGCAAACGGTGATTTCAAATCAATTTATGATTTTATTAAAAGAGTAGATGTAAAATGTACAAATAAAAGAGCGTTAGAAGGATTGATTAAGGCGGGAGCTTTTTCCACAATTGAAAAAAGCCGTAAACAACTAATGGATAACCTTGAATACATCACTTCAACAGCTTCTAAAGAGGCTAAAGAAAAAGAATCAGGTCAAGGAAGTTTGTTTGACATGCTAGGAGATACCGCCTCAGTTGAAGATGCGAAATTCCATCTATCTGGCTCAGATGAAGAATATGATGCAAGACAAATTCAAATTTTTGAAAAGGAATTCTTGGGATTTTATGTAACAAGCCACCCATTATCTACAATTAGAGACAAGTTACCATTCTTAATGACTCACAAAATCTCACAAATTCCAGATATTCCGAATGATAAAGTCGTAACTATTTGTGGATTAGTAACAGCCACAAAACAAATTCCAACTAGAAATGACCCTACAAAATTTGTTCGATTTGTAACAATTGAAGATTTAACAGGGAAAATTGATACTTTAGCTTTCAATTCAAAAATTGCGGAATACAATGACTTCTTGCAAAATGAGCAAAGAATTATTGTATCAGGAAAAGTAAGTAGGCGTAGCGATGACGATCCACCAATTATTTTGGTTGATACTGTTAAACCAGTAGATAATTCAAATATTTTCACCATTGAGTTGAAAGACGAATTAAAATTTGAAGAGTTGATGTTAATGAAGCAAATGTTATGCAAATTTTCTGGTTCCGACCCAGTAATGCTAAAACTTCCAGATTTAACAGGAGATGTAAAGATTTTAGCTTCATCAATGTTCTGGGTAAATTCTTCAAACGATTTGGTTAATATGTTGCATAAACGATTTGGAGAACGAATTGGAATTTCAATAAAATCAATGGATTCAGATATAAAAGACGAGGTTTAAAACCTCGTCTTTTTTGATGTGTTATTAGTCTAAATTAACATTATGTTCAAGAAAAGCAGATACATCAATTGGTTTTCCTGCTTCTTCTGCATTTTTCAAAACTTGTGGCAATACATCCATATTTTGTTTAACTTTAGCAGTATCTGCAACTCTTAACTCATCTAAATTAACATTGTGCAAAACTTTTTTAGATGATTGATCAATGATATCACAAATTTTGCCTATAAGTTTAATGTTTTCAGGTTTACTGTCTTCAGAACAAAGATGTTGAATAAAATTAAAGAATTCGTTATTTTTACTGTAATCCATTGTATATCCACCGGATAAAGTATCTTTAGCTATTACCGGAACTGCTTCTTTTACTGCACTCATGTGTTCTGAAAGACTACCCATTTTGGGTAAATCGTAATCAAATAAGCGAGTTAAAAAGTATTTGGAATTAGTTGCATCAGAATTATTAATTACTGTTTCACATAACTCAACGGCACCAGGGTTTTTATTACTTGTAGCAGGAAGCATCTCCAAAATATGCCCCATTATAGATTTCCCATTTTGGGTAATTTTCCCTAGATTAATATTTGTATTTAACAATTCATGAGTATTAGATAAATCAATAACATCTTGAGCTAAACCTAAATGTGTCGGGTTCATTTCATCTAAATGTTTTACGAACTCAGCAATTTCAGGATTGGTTTTGGCGTAAGCCTTAATTGAACTCACCAACTCTTCAGTTGTATTTGCTCTTGGTTCACGAGTTACAGCACCCATTTGCATAAATCCGCCACCTTGTAAAAAACGATTTGGCAATTTAGCAGCTTCATCCGAAATACTTGCTCCTACTTTTGAAAATAATGACATAGTGTAAATCCTTTCTAGTTTCTAGATATTTGTTGTACTTATAAAGTTCAAATAGGCAAAAAAATGCTAAAATAAGGATATGTATTAATAAAAATTTACATAGAACTTTTGAAAAAAATTAAAAAAGTGCTTGAAATCTAAAATTTAGCATGTATGATTAAAAGGTAACCCAAATAAGCGGGGGTAATTCAGTGGTAGAATGCCTCCTTGCCAAGGAGGATGTCGCGAGTTCGAGCCTCGTCTCCCGCTCCATAAAAAAGAGAGTTTCAAGACTCTCTTTTTTATTGTCTATTTTTGTGGATAATCCAAGCAAATCAAATAAGAATGGAAAGGGGCATTATGGTTAGCTTGTAAATTTTATAATTGATTATCATATATAAGAATAGAGGTTATTTTATTCCAATCAAATTGATATCCTATACCAGAATGAAAAACCTGTCTCGTACTAGCTGGACGTAACAACTCAAATTTATTCCATAATTTTATTTCATCTCTTATATATCCGTTTTTTGCACCAGTTGTAACTGCAGTTGGTTTCCTTTTTCCAATACATCCATTATTCGTCAAAAATTCATCTAACAATTTTATGTAATCTTTTTGCAAAGAAGGTACTCCGTCTTTTTTTTGAATTTCTTGAAATTTATCAACTAATTTTATTAGTTCCAAGTGTTTCCCCTTGACTAAAATTAAATATGCTAAACAGTATTTAAATATTTTACTATCAGGACCGTACTTCTTACCTATTTCTAGCAACTTTAATCCAGTATTTGTAAGCCTACATTCATCTCTTCCCCATAAATCCAACTGCACCAGTGGAATTTTATAATTTTGTTTTTCTGATCTGTATGATTCTTCTGTTGCTTTCTTATTCCGTGGCATCCCATTCCACTGTTTTGTATGTCCATTTATCATCATCTTATAAAAGTTAGGATATATTTTATTTGTATATATATCGCCAGATTCATCTGAATATCTGAAACTTAAATTTAATAAATCATACAATTCATAGTGACTCATATCACGCCACCAACACCAAAATGTTTCAACTTTATTTTGCCTAATCTCACTAAAATTTTCTCTTTGATTTAATATTGGGCGCAATAGCCTTATTGTATTGCTATTAAAATCATATTCATACAATGAAGTCCCTACATTTATAAATTCAGCAGAATTTAAAGTATCAGCAACAAATTTTGCAATTGGAAACCCATCATCGGCAATATGGGGAATTATTAAGCCAGAATATGTGTGTTTTTGTAAGTATGCTAATGATTGTCCCAAGCCTGTTAAATATTCTCTTTTGGATTGGAATGGAGGTTTAAATTCTAATGCGTATGTTGCTTTTAATTCTTCATCAAAACAGACATAATCCGGTCTCGGCCAATCCCAATCCCCAATTCTGATTATTGAAGGAGAAAAGATTTGCTTAAAATCATTATCCTTTGTACGAATACGATTTAATATTTTATTACCATAAAAAGTAGATAAATCATCATGCAATTCACCCATATTGCTACTCCTTTTCTAAAATTTTAGAAATATGTTCTGCTAAAATTTTTGCTAACTTAACTGGAACAGCATTCCCCACTTGAATACACTGATTCTGTCTAGTTCCACAAAAGACCACATCATCTGGGAATGTTTGTATTCTTGCGGCTTCACGTACTGTTAAACTTCTATTTTCTGTAGGATGTAATGGAAAAGCATTATGACCAGGGACCATTGTTGTCGCAGGCTTGTTGCGACTCAATCTTTTATAAACATGGCTAAAATTTTTAATTTTATTTATTTTGTAGTCACTTCTTGAACCATAAGATACTTTTTCGGGTAATCCTTCCTTTGGGATTCCTTCTCCTTCTTTTATACATTTGATACGTTCTTCAACTATTTTATTATGTTTCATTGGGTTATGATTTGGTATTATGTCTTCTTTCCCAACTAAATCATTAATTACTGAACCCACTGTTTTATAATTATTTTTTGAATACCTCTCCTTTGGAAATGAAGGTTGAATATTCAAATCATTTCTTGTCCCGATAAAAAAAACTCTATTTCTTAATTGTGGAACTCCATAATCTGCGGCACACAATACCTTTGAAAGAACATTATATCCTATATTATTAAATTCACTTTCTATTGCCTGTTTAATTTTGCCACCATCAGATGATAACAAACCTCTGACATTTTCCATTAAAAAAATTTTAGGTTTAATAACATCTACAAAACGAATAAATTCAAAAACAAGTTCGTTTCTAGGATCTTTAACTAGTCTTTTCCCAATAGTAGAAAAACCTTGACAAGGAGGACCACCTATTATAACATCCACGTTGTTCTCAAACGGAATTAATCTATCGGAATCTATTTTTCTAATATCTTCGGACAACAAAGGAATCTTTTCATAATTTAATTTATGTGTTTGAACAGCAGGTTCCCACATCTCAACTGAGAAAATAGGATCAAAATTCGCATCAATAAATCCACGTAGGAATCCTCCTGCGCCACTAAATAAATCTATAAAAGTTAATTTATTTTTGTTTCTGTTTTTTATAGTACTCATCTAATTCTTTCTTAATTTGTTTAGCCCATGCTTTAGCCATTTTTACAGGGACTGCATTACCAACTTGCATACATTGTTTATCTCTTGGCCCAACAAAGATATAATCATCTGGGAATGTTTGTATTCTTGCGGCTTCACGTACTGTTAAACTTCTGTTAAGCCAAGGATGAATAGGAAAAGCATTATGACCAGGTACCATTGTCAAAGAAGGTTTATTTCTATGTAAACGTTTAAATGTATTCCCAAAATTTTTACGATACAACTCTGGTGGTAAGTTGTGTTCTGGCAATCTTCCTCCCTCTGGGATAAGCTCATATCTTCTTATATTAATTTCACCATGTTTTAATGCAACATGGTTTATAGATTTGTCATCTGCAATATTTGCCAAATCACCAATAGCATCACCTACTGTACACCATGTGTTCTTCCCTTTTTCTGAATTCGTTTGTTTGGGAGGAGTCATTTTTATATCAACTCGATTTCCATAGAAAAAAATCCTGTTTCTGATTTGAGGAACTCCATAATCTGCGGCATTGAGAATAACATAATTGAAATCATAGCCTGTTGACTTGAAAGTTTGTTTTATTTCTTCAAAAATAGCACCATGGTCCCTCGTGACAAGACCTTCAACATTTTCCATGAGAAAAAATTTTGGTTTTAAATATTTTAAAACTCGAATATATTCTTTGAATAATGTATTTCTTGAATCAGCTTGATATCTTTTCGTAGGATCCGAAGATATTCTTTTCCCAATAGTTGAAAAACCTTGACAGGGGGGGCCTCCAACTAAAACATCAACCTCGCCTGATATATATTTTGATAATATTTTTTCATCTAGTTTTCTAATATCCATCCTTAAAAAAGGAATCTTGGGTCTATTCATTTTATGAACTTTTTCACAATATTCATCAAAGTCAGTTGAAAATTTAATATCAAACCCAACTTCTTCAAATCCTAATTCCAGTCCTCCAGCTCCAGAGAACAAATCAACAACAGTATACTTCACAATTTTCCCTTCAATTCTCTTTTATAATACTAACATAAATATCGCAAATTTCTAATATATTAAGTTTGTTACTCCCGACTTTTTATAATATTTTACCAACTCTTTTTAAAAAATTACCAATTATAAATTTAGTGAAAATTAGCATAAAAATTTTATATGACTATGAAAAATTTATGAGAAATTCAAACTACCAACTATACAGAAAACCTCAAAATGCTTGCAATATTTCAAATTAGTGCTAATTTCTGATATAATGGGGGGGGGATACCGACTACTCTCAAACTCCTAAATAATAAAAAAAGAGAATAAATGAAAATATCAATCTAAAAAATTTACAACTTTTTTGCAACTTTTTGAATTTTTGGAACAAAAGATACCCCAGTGTTGACGGACGTAGAACATTTAGAATCTGCTAATGATTTTTAAGTATTCTTTTTGTGATTCTAAAACCATCTCTGAAATAAAATTAATAAAATCAGCGTTATTACCATTATTAGTTTTTTGAATTGCTGAAATGTAATCCGCTCTTACAACAGGAGGTATTACGACAATATTGTATCCACTTTGTAATAATGCCAAATTCATCAATAATCTTGCAACTCTGCCATTCCCATCTGTAAATGGGTGAATATTTACGAAAATTATATGCACCATTGCGGCATATTCAACAGGATGCAATTCTGCTTTTAATTTTGGTAACTGCAAAATGAATTCATGCATTTTTTCGTTAAGTACTTCAGGTTTTGGTAACTCTACATCTGAACCTGTAATTATGACCTGCGAAGTTCTATATTTTCCAGCTTTTTCATTATCAATCTTTTCATAAAATAATTTATGTAATAGCTTAATGTCATTTTCTGTAAAAGTTGTGTTTTTTGATAAATTAATTATTTCATCAAAAGCTTTTGCATGTCCGACTGTTTCATAGTGGTCTTTTAGAGGTTTTCCGCCAATTGTAATTCCATCTTCGAGAACAACTTTTGTTTCAACTAAGCTAAGAGTGTTACCCTCAAGAGCATTTGAAGCATAGGTTAAACCAATTTTATAATATTCTTTTACTTGCGTCAATGCTTCATTGGAGAGTGGTCTTAACGCATTAATCTTAGCTTTATATTCATCATTTTGAGCAAAACAATTTTTGTACATTTTTCCTCTTTATTAAGACAATTAGTGCAAATATTACAAAAGAGCCATCAAATGGCTCTTTTTATAAAATACCCTGGATGCGATTCGAACGCATGACCTACCGCTTAGAAGGCGGTTGCTCTATCCAGCTGAGCTACCAGGGCTTACGTTTTTTATCTTAGCACGAAAATTTTTTCTTGCAAGTCTAATTTTTAAATTCATTTATTCCTCACCCATAAAAGAAAAGAGCCATATTGGCTCCTGTTTATGAATAGCTGGAAGTATGAAAAAGTTTTTAATTTTGTATTACAAATTTATTTAACTAGCAAAATATCCTACTTACAACTAATCAACTGTCCAGTTTTATACTATCCAAATGGAGATGTTTAAGTTAATAAAAATCCATATTAACTCATATATTTTTTCGGATTTTTTATGTTTAAGCTATAATTTTTCTATACTGTAATTTAATATATAAAGGAAAAGATTATGCTAAGCGGAAATGAAATTAGAAAATTATATTTAGATTATTTTAAAAACAAGCATCAACATACTATCGTTGAGAGTTCAAGCCTTGTTCCTGACAACCCAACAGTTCTTCTTACAACTGCTGGGATGTTGCAATTCCTACCAATATTTTTAGGAATTAAACCTTGCCCTTACGAACCTGCTAGAGCAACTTCTTGTCAAAAATGTGCTAGAGCGGGTGGTAAAGATTCTGATATTGAAAATGTTGGTAGAACTCCTCGCCACCACACATTCTTTGAAATGTTAGGAAATTTCTCTTTTGGCGACTACTACAAAAAAGAAATTATTCCTTGGGCTTGGGAATTTGTTACAGAGGTCTTGAAATTAGATAAAGATAGACTATGGATTACAATTTACGAAACAGATGAAGAAGCTTTTAATATCTGGAGAAGCGTAGGTGTTCCCGCAGAACGTATTAAACGTAAAGGTAAAAAGGACAATTTCTGGGGCCCTCCAGGAGCTTCAGGTTCTTGTGGACCTTGTTCTGAAATTCACTACGATTTAGGCGAACAATACAAATGTGATGATCCCAATTGTGGTATTGATACTTGCGAATGTGATAGATGGGTTGAAATCTGGAATTTGGTATTCACTGAATTATACCAAGATGAAGAAGGGAACCAATCTCCACTAGGAAAGAAAAACGTTGATACTGGCATGGGTCTAGAACGTATTGCCATGGTTTGCCAGGGCGTTGCTTCTACATTTGAAACAGATTTATTGAAACCAATTATGGACAAGGTTTCTGAAATGAGTGGAGTTCCATACAAACAATCTGAAAAAACAGATGTGTCATTGAGAATTATTACAGATCACGCAAGATGTGTTTCTTTCCTAATTTCAGACGGTGTTATCCCAGGGAATGAAGGAAGAAGTTATGTTCTTCGTATGATTTTGAGAAGAGCATTACGTCACGGAAAAATCTTGGGTATGGAATTACCTTTCTTGTACAAATTAGTTGATGTAATCGTTGAAAATTATGGCGAAGCATATCCTGATTTAGTTAAAAATAAACAAAAAATCATTGATACAATTAAAAAAGAAGAAGAACGTTTTGCAAAAACTCTAGACAGAGGATACAAAATGTTAGATGAATTTATCGAAAACAAAAAAGATATTGATGGTGAAAGTGCATTCAAACTTTATGATACTTTCGGTTTCCCATTTGAATTAACAAAAGAGATTGCAGCCGAACAAGGATTGAATGTTGACGAACCTGGCTTCAAAGCTGCAATGCAAGAGCAAAAAGAACGTGCAAAAGCTGCAACTGCAAAAATCAGTGTAACTGGAGATATGAAATACGCAAAAATCGAAAAAGAAGTTGGCTCAACTAACTTCATCGGTTATACAGATAATGAATGTTCTGATGCTAAAATATTAGCTCAAGTTGAAGGCGAAGGATATGTTGACATTGTACTTGACAAAACTCCGTTCTACGCTGAATGCGGGGGGCAAGTTGGAGATAGTGGATACATCGAAAGCGAAAACTTGAAAGCTGAAGTTTTAACTACATTCAAAGTTAATGATTTATACGTTCACAGATGTAATGTCTTAAATGGTGAAGTGTCTATTGGAGATACAGTTAAAGCTTATATTGATGTTGATAGAAGAGAAAAAATTAGAGTTCATCACACATCTGCTCACTTACTTCAAGCAGCATTAGTTAAAGTACTTGGTTCAGAAGTAAAACAGGCTGGTTCTTATGTTGAAGAAAACCGTATGAGATTTGACTTTACTTTTTCTAGAGCTATGACATCTGATGAAATTGTTAAGGTTGAAAACTTAATGAACAAATGGATTGGCGAAGGTTATAAAGTTAATACCAAAGTTATGGGAATTAAAGAAGCTGAATTAACTGGAGCAACTGCCCTATTTGGAGAAAAATACGGAGATACAGTTAGAGTTGTATCTATCGAAAAAGAAACAAAAGACGGTGTAGATTGCATTTCAAAAGAATTTTGTGCAGGAACTCATGCCAGACAACTTGTTGATTTAAGAGTTGTTAAAATTATTTCTGAAAGTGCAATTGCTGCGGGTACAAGACGTATTGAAGCAGCGGTATCAACTTCAGCAATAGAGTATCTAAATGCAAAATCTGCTGAAATTGACAAACTATCAACTAAATTCAAATCTCACTTTGATGAAGTTGTTGAACGTGTTGAAAAATTGTCAGATGAAAATAGAGAACTTCAAAAAAATATTGAAAAACTTGAAGAAGAAAATGCAAGAAACAAATTTGCATCATTTATTTCAAAAGCTCAAGAAATTGAAGGCGGAAAATTATTCATCTCTAAAGTTGAAGGATTAAAACCTCTCGGAATCAAAATCGGCTTGGAATATCTATCTAACAAACTTGGAAACAGCGTAATTATCCTTGCAGGAGAAACAACTGTTGCGGTTAAAGTTTCTGACAATTTTGTAAAACAAGGAATCAATGCTGGTAAACTTGTTGGAGAAATTGCAAGAGCAACTGGAGCAAATGGTGGCGGACGTCCAAACTTTGCTCAAGGAGGAGTTAAAGATTCTTCTAAATTAGATGAAATTTTAACTAAGGTTGAAGAAGAAATTAAATCCGCTAAAGTTCAATAAGAAGAAAGGGAATAAGATGACAGTATTGAAAATTGAAAAATTACCACACAACAATATTTTGCCAGAATATAAAACAGAAGGAGCAGCAGGCATGGATTTATGTGCCGCAATTTCTGAGCCAATGGAATTGAAACCACTAGAAAGAAAACTTGTTCCAACTGGATTAAAAATCGAATTAGAACACGGCTACGAAGCACAAGTAAGACCTCGTTCTGGTTTATCTATAAAACACGGTATTACTTTAATCAACTGCGTTGGTACAATTGACGAAGATTACAGAGGCGAAGTTTGTGTTCCTATCGTAAATATTTCAAATGAAACATACACAATCCAACCAGATGAAAGAATTGCACAAATGGTTATTGCTCGTGTTGAACAAGCAAAACTAGAGGTTGTTACAGAATTAACTGAAACAACTCGTGGAGAAGGTGGATTTGGTTCTACTGGGAAATAATTAAATACATTTATTGAATGATTACAAACACCATAGTCAGTACTAAAATGACTATGGTGTTTATTTATATTTGAATAAAGAAAGGAATTATGAACTATGAGTATGAATGCAAACCCACAGGTACAACCTCAAGCAGCTGAAAAATCATGGCTAGTTACAGCTCTACTATCATTTTTTGTAGGATTTTTGGGAATCCATAGATTTTACACTGGATATGTCTGGATCGGCATTGTTCAATTATTAACTTTTGGAGGATGTGGATTATGGGCATTGATTGACCTTATCTGTATTTTAGCTAACAAATTCAATGATGCTAAAGGAAAAACTTTAACAGATTATAACAAAGTTGTTGCAATTGTTCTAGGAGCTTTATTGGTATTATCAATTATTGTAGGAATGTTGTCAAACCTTCTTTCAATAGCAGCATTATTTGCAGGACAATCATAAGTAACAAATTAAGAGGAGATTTTTAAATGGCTATTACAGAATATGGTTCAGATACAACTCTGAACAAATTAGAAGGGAAAAACTGGGTTGCAACAATGATGTTATGTTGGACATTAGGTGCATTTGGAGCTCATCGTTTTTACACAGGTAAAACAGGTACAGCATGGGCAATGGCAATTATGACTCTTACTTGTTGTTTAGCCCCTATTTCAGCAATTTGGGCAATGATAGACGGCATTATGATTGCTATTGGTTCATGGAACCACGATGATGGAAGCGAATTATATGAAAGAATTAATTGGCTTGGCTATATTTATATAGCAGTTATGTTAATGACTATTCTTTACGTCTTATTACAATTGGCAATTTTCTTTGCAGCATTAGGAGCTGGAGTTGCAGCTGGTTCATAGTTAAATAATAATTGAGAAAAAGCAGTATCGAAAAATCGGTACTGCTTTTCTTTTAGAGAATAATATGAAAATAGATAAAATCTTGATAAATAGAATCTTTGTTTTGAGCTTACCTTTTTGGTGTGCAATCTTGGCAAATTTGGCCGTAAAAGCTCATTTTAAGATCTTTTGTTTATTTAAACTAATATTTCATCACGAATGTTTAGGCTGTGGAATGACAAGAGCGTTTGCAGCATTGAGCAGACTTGAGTTTCAACAAGCGTATGAATACAATCCACGAGTCGTAATTGTTGCACCTCTTTTCATCTTGATATGGATTTTAATGATAAAACAAATTTTTAAACCCAATAAAAAAGGAACCTAGAAGGTTCCGTTTAGTAGTAGTAGTAGGGGAAAAGGAGGAAAAATTATTAGTGTCAATTTAATTTGTTTTTAATTTTAATTACATTTTATATATCGGTTAGTTTTTGAGAAAACTTTAATTACTTAGTCTTTATTGTTAAGAAGTTGTTACAATCCCCCTTTTATTATTTTTTCTCCAATAAAAAAGGAACCCAGAAGGTTCCGTTTAGTAGTAGTAGGGGAAAAGGAGGAAAAATTATTAGTGTCAATTAAATTTTGTTTTTGTTTTTAATTACATTTTATATATCGGTTAATTTTTGAGAAAACTTTAATTATTTAGTCTTTATTGTTAAGAAGTTGTTACAATACAAAAAAGGATTTCGCAATATCTTGCAAAATCCAGATTCGGTTTGGGGTAAATCGGTGTTGGTAAGGATATGTTAATAGATTAAGGTGTATAGAATTTAATCAACAATCGCAGAAATTATCATTGCGATACCAGCAATCCCTGCAACTGCACCAATTGTTCTTGTTCTTTCTGAAGTTCTTGTATAATGATGTCTTGTGTGAAGGTCATTATACGCACATCTGTCATAACATTGATGTTTGTGATTATGGAAACCACGATTTGGATATTTATCATGGTATCTACTCGCAGCAAAACAAGGTGTTGCTAAAGTTAAACATAAAGCTGTTGCGATTATCTTTTTCATAATGACCTCCTTTTGTATTCTCTTTTCTCTACCTACATCTATATAACGAGCATGAAATAAAAAAGTTCAAAAATTTATTTGAATAATTAAAAACGCCAGATTTTACGAAAAAACCTGACGCTTTTAAAATTATTTTAACATATTTAATTTATATTAGTTTGAACCGTTTAACAAGCCATAAGCAGCATCCCAACCGCTCATACCACCTCTTGTTTTGAATTTAGCAATTTGGTTTACACTACTTTTTCTATATTTCTTAACTTCTTTTGCTGATTTTGCAGCTAATTTTTTGTTTTCTTTTCTTGTTGTTAAAACAGTATTTGCATAAGTCAAGAAATTTTTGTATTCATTGCAGCTATATCCAGCTTTTAATTTTGCAGGATAAGCATAAGCAGTATAATCATAAACATTCATTGCTCTTTCAGCATTTGCTGGTTTACCTTGAATAGCTTCCCAATATGTACTTGTTTGTTTTGTCAAAACAACAATTATTGCAAGAGGATTGTAACCAGCGTTAGACATTAAGTTAACAGCAATTACATCTGCTTCTTTTTCCTTTTGAAGGCTTGCATAACTTGTAGCTAGAGTCGTTGCCGTTTCATTTGTTGAAATATTTGTATCTGTTGCTGCTTGCAATAAAGATACAACCTTTCCTCTAGAAGCATGTCCTGCAATGATATGTCCTAATTCATTTGCAACAACAGCTGCAACTTCATTATCATTACCAGCATAAGCTAGTTCATTTGTTGAAACATTTACCACTTTATTAGTTGAATAATTAGAATTGTCAACTGCTCCAGAAACTACTGCGAATTTAACATTTGTAGCAGGAATACCATTCTTTGTAAGTAAAGTTTGACCAACAGTAGAAACTCTATTTGTTGCATTATAACTTGCAGCCGATGCTGGAATTGTTATTGCGATTGCAATAAACAAAGAAAATAAAACTTTTTTCATAAAACCTATTCTCCTTATATGATACACACCAACATTTTATAACAAAATTTGTTTTTGTGAAGTATTTTTTAGGTTATTGCTTTTTTTTATTTTAATTATAGTATATTGCTTGATATTCATAAAAAGGAGTAAAATTATGTTCTTAGAAAAATTAGAAAAATTCCAACTATTGTCTTTGGGCTTGGTTATTGCAATTGGCGGAGTGATTGCTTCTGCGGTTGTAACTAACGGATTTTCAAAAGATGTTGTATCCGTTACAGGTTCTTATTCTCAAAACGTAGTATCAGATAGAGGACGTTTTGAATTCACTATTCACTCTAGACAAACAAATAAAGCTCAATGCTTTGCAACTTTAAACAAACAACGCCCAACAATTATGAAATATTTAAAATCTCAAGGATTTGAAGATAACGATATTGACGTAAAAGCACCTCAAGGCTATGATATTTACGCAATGAACTCTAACGGAGTTACAACAAACCAAATAATTGCGTATGATTCAACTCAAAGAATTTCTGTAAAATCTTCAGACGTACAAAAAATCAAAAAAGTTTCAAATGATATAACAAATTTAACTCAACAAGGTATTGATATTAGCGTTGATGAACCATCTTACTTTTATTCAAAATTAGCGGATTTAAAAGTTCAAATGCTTGAAGAAGCAACAAAAGATGCAAAACAAAGAGCTTCAGCAATGCTAAAACCAACACACAACAGAGTTGGTAAAATTCAATCTGTAAGTATGGGAGTATTCCAAATTACACCAACAGATTCAACAAATGTTTCTGATATGGGCATAAGCGATACTACTTCAATTGAAAAGAAAGTTACATCTGTTGCAAATGTAACTTTTAGAGTAAAATAATTATTCACTTATAGAGGACGGTTTTATAATATAATCGTCCTCTATTTCTTGAATTTTATTTAAAAATTTTGTATATTAGAGATATGAAATCATTTATTGCATTTTTAGTATTATTAATTATTGCGTGTTATGCGTTCCCGCATTTTGACTTTATGCGAAAGACAAGAACAGGAGAAAAGCAAGAATCATTTGAGCCATTAACATCATCTAGTTTGCCTCCTATTCTAAAAACATATTTTGTGAATAACCATGTGAGTTTTGAATTATACACAATTCCTAATCATGTCAAGGATTTATTAACTCTAAATGCTGATTTTTCTAGTGTTTTTCGTAATAAATCAAAAATTTCAATCCTAATAATTGAGCCTAAAAATGAAAATCCGAATTTTAAATTGTTACACGAGAAATTAAAAACATCTATAACTTCTTACAGCAATAAATTCAACATGATTTATATGTATGAAAATAAAGAAATATCTTATCCTAACCCTTATGACGTTCGAGCCACAAAAGATTTAATGGAATATTGCCACTATTTTTGTGTAATTGACCCTCAACGAGAAACACTATTAACCTTCAAAAAACTAACTGCAACAGAAGCAAATAGCATTGAACCAATTTTGCAACAATACAGCTATTTAATAAAGTAAATATTTATTAATTATACTCGGATTTTAACGTTCTTTATCCTATAATTCTGGTATAAAATGTATGATAATCGAGGGTATAATGAAAAAATTTTTTACTATAACAGGATATTTAATTTTAGGTGTAATTCTATGCCTATATTTAGCGTTTTTATTTTATTTACCAAGAAAAATAGATTTGAATACTTATAAGCCAGATATTCAAAAACTTGTTAAAGATAGTACCAACTTGACGTTAGATTATGATGATTTAGAATTAACCACTTCTCCATTTTTAGAAGCAGGAATTAAAACAGGAAAAATTAGTGTTAATCTTCCAGACGGCTCAGAAGTTTTAAGTGCCAATTCTTTTAAAGGTAAAGTATTTTTACCAAGCTTATTATTGAGAAGTGTTAGAATTTCTAATGTCGAAATTGACACTCCTAAATTGAACATTGAAATCTTAAATAACGAAAGCTTCAAAGTAGGTAAAGTCTATGAGGACATTGTAAATAAACAAAGAAAAGAACGATTAGAAAATCCAACCATTGAAGCCGTTGAGCCTCAAAATCTACCAATTGATGTATCTAAAGTTAAAATATTTGCACCTTCTGTTAACTTAAAAAATTATTCCGCAGTTATAGATGATACAAAAGCTCATCATAAATTAACATTGAAAGGTGATAAGTTAAAACTTGGGTATTTCAACGGTAAAACCGCAAAACTAAAAACCGAGGCAAAATTGCTAAGTGATGACAATACAAATGTCGTTGCTAAATTAGATATTGATACTTTCTTGCCAGAGGTTAAGAAAGAAAAGAAATTTCAAAATAACGAAGAAGTTTTTTCACTACCTTTCGTTAACCCTGTAACAGCGTACAGAACTTACGATTTAAAATCTAATATAGATACTAAACTTAAAATTAGACAACACAAAATAGACAAAACTATTTTATTGAACGGCTATGTAGATGTTGAAAACACGACAGTAAAACTTTCTGGCTTACAACTTCCAGAATCTTATTTTAAATTAAAATCAAATGGAACGGTTTCTGATATTGATACAAACATTTATGTTACAGACTCAGAATACTTAAACTTATTCGGGACAGTTGATTATGGAAAAGATAATCCATATATTGACTTAAAATTAAAATCTCCAAAAGTTCATTTTGCAAACCTTTTGAATATAACAAAAGCCTACTTAGATACAATTCATATTCAAAATGATATTGCAAACATGACAGCAAGTGGATATTTACTTGCAAACGCAAGCTTGAAAACAGACTTCAAAGATATAACATCCACAGGTAAAATTCTTATCAGAAATGGAAATATTTCGGATAAAAATATCGGATTGATTTTCAACAATATGAAGGCAAATATATTCCTAGATAATAACACCCTTCAAGTTCTTGATAGCAGAGTATTGATTAACAACAAACCACTTGTTTTCTCTGGAAAAATCGATTCAAATTCTATTGCCAATTTTGATATCAAGGCCGATAAAATTCCTCTTTCTGGATTGTATTTAGCATTTGCACCAAAAGATATTAAAGAAGAATATATTCTTTCTTCTGGGAATTTATCATTAAACTCAAAAGTTACAGGAGAAATTAAAGGGATTTCCGCATTATTAAAAACGGACCTAGAAAACCTTGTATTGAGAGATAGAGCAGGGAATTTTATATTATCTAACTCAGATTCAAAATTCGTCATTGCAAATTATTCTGGAAAAATATTTGGTAAAATGATAAACAAAGGATTTTTATTTACATTACCAAAAACCAATTCTGTTATTAAAGACGAATTATTAACAATCAACATTGACAATAAAAATGTAAAATTAAATAAATCAAAAATCAGAGTTAATAATCATTCCAACATTTATTTAAGCGGAAATATCAAAAACTATCTATCTGATATGGAAACAGAATTCAGAGCAGATGGAGGACTTGTAGTTTCCGATATTGCAAGCTTTATTGGGTCAGATGCAACCCCTTATTTATCAATGAGAGGAACGATACCAATAAAAGCATTATTTTCTACGCACGGGAAAAGAATGAAAGTTATAGTTCAAGCAATTGCGAACGATAGTAACTATATTACTCCTATAAAAATTAATAATTTAGATGGAAAACAATCTCTATTCCAATTCATTTTGAATAAAAACGATGACTCTATAAAAATTGCAAATTCTGGATTATATTCAAGAAACCAAAACGCCCAATTTAACGATAACTTGTACTCTAACATGGGAGGAGCGAAAGAAGTTGTTTCAATAAAAGGAATGATTTCAAATTTGAACACAACTCCTTTTATTAACTTATTCAAAATTTCAATCCCTAGAGAATTGGATGGTTCAATTTGTATTTTTAATCGTTCAAAATTTACTGTCGGCGGACATTTATTCTCATTTGGGAATTTATATTCTCCAAGATTAACAGGGGATTTAACAATTAGAAATCTGGAAATCCCTGAAATTCAAACAAAAATGCGTCATGGCATTTTGAACATCAATAATAGAAATTTAAATATTTCCTTGAACGATATTGATGCAAATGGTTCAGATTTCAGAATCACTACTCAAACTAACTTTGACCTTTTACAAACAATGACATTATCAAATGTTAGAGTATTTTCAAGAATGCTTGACGTTGATAAATTGATGATTGTATCTAATAACTTAATGAAATCATTACCTGCAACTCCAGCATCAAGTACAGCTTCAAAAACAACCACGAACATTCCAGTAACAGTTCAGAGAGGTATAATTCACTTTGCGAAAATTAAATCTGGCAATATCGTTGCTGACAATACAACAGGAAGAATTTCACTCGCAAATAACGTATTACACCTAGATAGATTAAGAACTCACTCTATGGGCGGAAGTGTCGATGGTAATATTGCAATGAATTTAGCTACAACCGATTTAGCAGTTAAGGTTCAAGGCAAAAACTTTGATGTTGAAAAAGTCTTATTAGAACTCGCAAATATGAAAGACACATTATCTGGAACAATGAATTTTTCAACAAATATAACACTAAAAGGTCTAACAATGGAAGAACAATTGAAAACATTGAAAGGAGCGGTTGATTTTAATGTAAAGGATGGACAACTCGGACCTTTTGGAAAATTTGAAAACTTCTTGATGGCTGAAAACTTGAGAGAAAATGCGTTCTTTTCTTCAACAATCGGTTCTGTAATTACAAACATTGCAACTATTGATACTTCACATTTCAACAGTTTATATGGGCATTTAACATTCAAAGATGGATGGGCAAATATTGAACCGATTAAATCTCAAGGAAATGTAATGTCAATGTATATTGCAGGAAAAATTAATTTACTCGATAATAGTGCGGATATGAAACTTCGTGCAAAATTGGCTTCAACATTTTCTGACAAATTAGGACCTGTTGCAAATATCAATCCAGTAAATTTAATTAAAAATACTCCAGGGTTAAATGTTGTAGCGGCAAAATCTTTTTCAATCTTCTGCCAATCTGTTTCAACAGAAGAATTGAAAGCTATTCCACACTTAGGCAAGGGTAAAACTGAGGGAAATGCAACTAAATTCCAAGTTGTACTTCACGGCGATACAAGAAAACCATTAAAAATGATTAAATCCTTCAAATGGCTTGCATTAGATTCTGAAATTCAAAGTGCTAAAGACTTTGTTGATACCATCCCAACTCCAGCAGAAGGAGAAGAAGGAATGACCGTTGAAGAACTTATTAAGTTAAGAGAAGAACAATCAACAACAAAAACGCAAGGAACAACAATTGAACAATTAGAACCAGAAGAAAACAATCCGTCATTTTTCTCTAAATTAAAAAATAAAAAGAAAAAATAAAATACATAGATTATAAAACGGGGTTGAATTTTCAACCCCGTTTTAGTGTTAAAATTAGCGAATACTAAAGGGCAATTGCCAGTTTCACTATTAAATTCAGTTATTCATGATTATCTAGGGAAATTCTCTGCTGATTTGAGTTACAAATTCCCAACAAAAACACTATTTGGCTCAATGGATTTGTATGACGTTACCCACAAAGATTATTTATATTTGGAACACGCAAAATTTAACATTGAAGGGAATGACAAAATTATACTACATTCAAAAGGAAACGTAAAAGTTCAACTTAAAGACCTTCGATAAATTAAAAATTACATTTCATCTAGCAACAAAGTTGGTTCTGGAATTGGATTTTTAAATGATTCCTCTATATCCAAATTATTAGCATTTTGCAAATCTTGTTCAGCTAATTCTTCTTTTCCAAGTTTTTTATAAACTTCTGCTCTTTCAAAATACAATCTATTTTGCAACAAAAAGACCCTGTCTTCATTCGATTTTACAAGCAAATCATTATATATTTTTAGAGCCTCTTCATATTGTTTGATATTATATAAAAATTGTGCTTTATCCCACAAGAAAGAATCTCTATCTTCATCCGTTTGAGCATTTGCAATTTCAAAATCAAAATCTTTAATCGCACTTTTGTATTGTTTTGTATAATATTTAATGAAAATTTTATTATCAAAATTCATAACACTATACTCATCTGGACCTAACCTATAAGCCTTGTCATAATCCTTTATCGCACCATCGTAATCCTTTATTTGGAACTTTGAGTATCCTCTTAAAGAATACCAAGTTGGAGCAATAGGGAATATTTTTGAACCAACAGTTGCAAGTTTTATAGCTTGGTCATATTTTTGATTATTTATTAAATTAAGAGTAATTTTTGAAGGAGAACCAATACAAAAACACATCAACAACACTAAAATAAGTCCAAAAGCTTTAGCTAATTCAAGCTTGAAAAGTTTATAATATTTTTCATCAATAAAATCAGTTGGATTATAAACCGTTCTTTCAAACTCGCCAAAGTTCTTTTTTAACCATTTTTCAAAGTGGGCGGTACAAATACGAAGGATTGTTTGATAAATCACAAAGATAGCAATCAAAAGCGGTAACGCACTAAAATACCATCTTAACTTTGACAAAAAAGTATAATAAGGGAATACCACACCATACAACAAAATAATAAAAGCCAAAAATACACCTATTGTGGTAATTCTTTTATACTGTTTTATAGAACTCCAAATTGAAGAAATATGCTCTTCATCAATAATTTTATCAAACTTGTAACCTTGGAAAGTATTGTTGATTGACTTAATTACAGTTGTACCATCAACATAATTATAAAAATTCATCGGTGCACGTTTAAATAAACGTTTTAAAATATTAAACTTAATCATATAAAATGTATAATTCCCTCTTACATCTTCAATAATAACATATGAACAAGCTATTTATACATCCTCATAGGGATTTATTGTGTAAACATATATTAACCCCTTACCAATTGCGAATTTAAGACAAATTATTAGTTTTTTGTTTTCTTAATATATTTTAACAACCATTTCTAACAAAAGAATTATTTCATATATTCTTCAATTTTAGATTGAATTTCTTCTGGAGCTAAACCTTTATAATTTATTCTTGAAGACGTTATTGGTTGCTTGTAGTCATATTTATTAATTGAGCGAGAATCTACAATTACAGATGGAGGCAAAATAGACCATTTATACAATGCTGTTGACATCCTTCTATAAAACTTGTCTAGCCACTCAATTTTTTGTTCTTTTGAAACATCATTTTTTGTTTCGTATAAGAATGTTGAATTAAGCATATCAAAATAATGTTCTTTTTTATTTTCAATTCTCCAAATAACTTCATCTAAGAACTCATAAGGCATCAAAGCATCTTCAGCAATCAATGGTTTTCCTGTTTTAGGGTCAATTGCAAGTTCTGCTCCAGGTTTTTTCAAAATAATGGCTTCAGGAATAGCGTTTTTCTTTTCCCTATTTTCATTCATCCATCTTGCAAGAGCAAAAAGTTTAGTTTTCGGAACATCCGCAATTGGAGCAAAACCACCAGACATATCACCATTAATCGTTGCATAACCCATATAAAGCTCGGATTTATCAGAAGTAGCTATTGGCAAGCAAGAACCAAATTCATTACTTATTCCCCAAAGGAATATCGCCCTTGAACGAGCTTGAATATTATCCATTGTAAAAGATTTTGAGTATCTTCCATCCCAACTTTTTTCTACTGTTGAGAATAGTTTTGTCAAACAATTATTAGTCGTTTCAACCATATCCTTGATAGAGGCTTCTGTAAAATTTATACCTAAATTATTTGCTAATTTTTCTGCATCAGACTTACTTTCAGAACTTGTAATTTTAGAAGGCATACTCACTCCAAAAACATTTTCTTTTCCTAAAGCATCTGCTAAAAGAACTGCACAAACGGTCGAATCTAATCCTCCAGACAAACCTAATACTGCACGCCTAAAACCTGTTTTTCTAAAATAATCTCTTATTCCTTGGATAATTGTTTTATAAGTTCTTTCTAAATCAGGTTCATATTCCAAAGTATAAACTTTTGCCTCTGTTAAAGTTTTTTCCAAACCCTTAGTTAATGGATAAACTTTTCCTAGTCCTAAATGCGGATTAACAATCATAAATTGTTCTTTGAATGATTTTGCACGAGCTAAAAGTTTTCCCTCTTTATCAAACACTCTGCTAGAACCATCAAAAGAACTGTTATCTATTGCTCCAACTTGATTTACATAAACTATTGGAGTTGAATATTTTTTAGAAACGAAAGACAACATATTATGCTTCAATTGTTCTTTTTTAGCTCGTGTTGGTGAAGCTGAACAATTGATAAACACATCTGGTTTTTCTTTTGCTAGTTCTTCTATTGGGTCAACTGAATACAAAGTTGTATCATTAAAAAATTCTTTATTATTCCAACAATCTTCGCAAATTGAAATTCCATATTTTTTACCATTTATAACATTAACTTTTGCACAATTTTGAATTTTATCTTCATCAAATTGACCTAGAGTATTGCTCGGCTGATTTCCAACTATCGGAGAAGGTTCAATATATCTGTAATCATTAAATTCTGAATACGTTGGAAGTAACGATTTTCTTATAATTCCCTGAATTTTTCCATCTTGAAGCACTGCAACAGAATTATAATATTTTTTACCTGTTAAATGGTCATACTTTCGAGGCTCAACAAAACCTACAATTGCAGAGGTTGATTTTGTTATTTTTGCAATTTCTTTTAGCCATTTTACGTTTTCTTCAACAATAATTGGGTGTCTATCAATAGTATCCTCAATTGGATATCCCATGAGGGTAAGTTCTGGGAATACCACAACATCCAAACCTATATTTTGAGCATGGTTAATATATTTAATAACTTTTTTTGCATTATATTCAATGTCACCAGCAATAGGGTTAATTTGAGCGAGCCCAATTGAACCATTCTTAAATGGAGCTAGCAACTCTTTTAATTCTTTTTCAATCCCTTCGGAATCGTTTCCTTCATCATATTTTTCTGATAATTCGTAAATTCTATTTTTAATTTCTTCTTGATTCATTTTCAACCTCTTAGGTTAATTATATATTAAAAAAGAGATTACGAAAAACAGAATAATAATTTGTAAAAATTATTATTGAAAAATTTAACTTTAGTGATAAGATTTTTGTATAGATAGCGGTATCGTCTAGTGGTTAGGACGAGAGATTCTCATTCTCTAAACAGGGGTTCAATTCCCCTTACCGCCGTTTTTATTTTTTTTGTAGCGTTATAGAATCTCACCCCAACGGGGTTCAACCTCTCAAGAAACGATACTTAATCGTTTCTTTCGGCAGAGTCCTTACCGCCGTTTTTATTTTTTTTTGTAGCGTTATAGAATCTCACCCCAACGGGGTTCAACCTCTCAAGAAACGATACTTAATCGTTTCTTTCGGCAGAGTCCTTACCGCCGTTTTTATTTTTTTTTGTAGCGTTATAGAATCTCACCCCAACGGGGTTCAACCTCTCAAGAAACGATACTTAATCGTTTCTTTCGGCAGAGTCCTTACCGCCGTTTTTATTTTCATTCTCAAGAGAGGAAGGAGTAAAGAAGAGGAATTGATTGAAAACGTCTATATGTCAATAATAAGTTGATAAGTTTATAAGTTCGTTACACAGTTCCCTCCCCATGGGTGGAGGGCTAGGGAGAGGGTTTGATTGAGTAGTAATTAAGCTCCCTCTCTCGTAATTGTAACTTTTCGCCAATGGCTCAAAGACAATTTCTCTCTCTTCCCTTGGAGAGAGTTGTGCAAATAGCCATTTCGAACGAAGCAAAGTATCTCAATCTCGTCAAATTAGAACTGTTAATTTGACAATAAATATCTATAATATCCAAATATTCTACTATTTTTGCATTACAAATCCGATAAACTTATCCACAATTCTTCTGAATAAATTCTCTTTTATGGGTTGTTCTTCTGGGAAATCAGCTTTATATTTGTCCATCAAATCATTTGTTGCTTCTTTAAGTCTTAACTCTCCTGCTTTTGCCTCCTCCAATTCAGCGGCTTTCTTTGCTTTTTGAGCCTCACGTATTGCAATATTATTTTTATCTCGTTTTTCCAAAAGTTTTGATAATTCCCCAATTTGTTTATACATATCAAACTCTTTGAATTTTTTATATTCATCAGCGGCATTCTTCCCATAAAGAGTTCTAAAAATTTGTGGTTCATTTGGATTATACCCTCCGTAAGTATCTTCACATCCAGAGGAATTACAAGTAAATTCATGCCATTTACCCAAATTGCTTTCTTCTCGTCTAAAATTTCCTAAATAATCAGTATTATCATTAGGGTTTGCACTTCTTATTTCCAAATCATAGGCATCTTTTTCTAAACAAACATCATACATTTTTACGTTCTTAACGTCATCACCTAAATTTTCTAATTTTTTAATATGTGACAATCCTGATTTTTCAATTTCTGGATACAGCTTAGAATTTATCTTTAATGCCATTCCAAAATTTTGATTACTTTTAACATTGTTTATTCTCATATACACCTATCCTTCTATAATTTCAAATTTAATAAGTATATTAAACCCCGTAAAAATAATTTTTGTCAACACAAATGAATAATAAGAGCCTTTATATTCATATTTATAA
>ULYQ01035769.1_pt1 | contig 24954 bp, 25 predicted proteins | sample 1962271 | NCBI WGS metagenome assembly ULYQ01 (sample SAMEA4835865, study PRJEB28245) | human gut metagenome | biome: gut microbiome; material: fecal sample | place: Denmark | collected 2008
TTATGATATGGTTATGAATTATATGCCTACACCTATTTATGATAAGAAAGGTAATTTAATTCGTACTGATATAGAGCAAGCAAAGAGTTATAGCGATTACTTGCAAGAAAAAGATAAAGATTTATATGATTATCTTACAAGTTCTGATTTGTATAATATCAATACTGCAGGTAGTAAATTTGGTACATTCAAAGAGCTTATGGGTTTAGACGCTAATGATTACGAATATAGTTGGCTTGAACGTGCTGGTGGTATGAGCCGAGAAGAAGTAGATAAGTTATTTGGAGATATTGATACTAAATTGCAAAAGGCAACCTTTGATAGTTTTACTACAGGTAATCCTGATACTTCATTATACGCAGTTGGTCAAGAATTAGATGAACTTTCTAGTAAGTTTGGTTTAGACTTTAATTACAGTGATTTAATTAAAAAAATGTATAGTGCTTATAAGAATAATGATATTGAAAATTATGGGCATGCTATATCTACTGAATTTAATAATTTTATGCAAAAAGCATATCGAGTTGTTCCTATAGAATATGAAAAAAATTTACATGGTTATTTAGAAAGACCTCAAAATATACTTCGTGATGTAGGTTCTTGGCTTATTGATTCGTTAATACAATTTTTTGGATCGTGGACTTCAGTATTTACTGCAATAGGTAAAAAAGATAAAGTAAATACTCAACTTAAGAATAAATTATTAAATCAAACAAAAAGTTTAGTATCTGATATATTTAAGCAAGAACTTGCTATTGCTAGGTCTCGAGTAAAAGAGTGATAAACTTCTTAAAATTTCATATAATTTAATATATAATAAAATAATCTCGATAGTTTATTCTATTGAGATTATTTTATATATCTATTATATATTAAAATCATTCTAAAGATATATAATAAAGAAAATATTAAAGCGCGAAGAGCGAAAGGAGTATTTTATGATAACAGCAAGTAGTAACTATCTTAATCCTATTGAAGAACTGAAAGATAGAGCTCGGCAAACTAATTTTGCTTATCGAGAAGATACTGCAAATAAATATGCAGCTCGAGGTCAGTTATATTCATATTTGTATATGATTGATAAAATAGGTAAAACAGAAGAAGATTATAATAAGTTTACTTCAAATTACGATAATTTTAAGTTCTTAAATGACGAGTATAAAGACTTCGCTATGATTAACGAAGCACAATATAAACCTCGTGATTTAAGTGATGAAGAATTATCTAAATTGTCAGATGATGAAAAGAAATTACAAAAACAATTAACGAAGAAAACTTTACGTACTTGGACAGACGATAATGGTCAACAAGTAAGTGAAGAAATGACTGACTACGATTGGAATAAAAAATTATTAAGTTGGAAAGCTGATGAATTTATTGAAGAAGAACGTAAACGTCAATGGGAACAAACTAAAAAGCAGTATGATACTTTTGGTGGTTTCTTTGTAAAATTAGGTCTTGATACTTATAGCGCATTTAGGCATGTTGTCGAAGGCGCTTTAGACGCTGTAAATGACTTAAAGAATCTTGTAGGTGGAGTTATAGGTGCAATTCAAGATGCGGCTGAAGGTACAGGAGATGAACATTGGCGCTATTATATGAGTCAAGATGACTTTAAGCAATTACGAGAAGGCTGGGAAGAAAGTACTTTTGATGTTGAACGTAAAGTAGGTATACGTGATTATTACGGTAATAAACGCTACTTTAGTGGTATGATGGACGGTATATCTAATTCGTTCGGTCGTATGTTACCTACAATGGCAATGTCCTGGGCAGGTGGTAAGTTAGCTGCTGGAGGAGCTAAAGCAAGTACCACAGCATTATCATTAAGCGAAAGTGCTAAAATGACTACTTATATGAGTCGTTTAGCAAATACTAATCAACTTTTATTTTATGCTTCGATGGCGAATAGAGATATTACTGAAGCATTAAACGATCCTAATAAAGCTTCTCTTTCAAGTTGGGAAATATTTGCAAATTCATATGCTAAAGCCGGAGTAGAGTTACTTGTAGAAAAAGGACTTAATAAAGTTTTAGGTACAACTACTATTGATAGTATGACTTATGGTTTTAACGCTAGTTCGAGTACTAAATTGTCAGGTAGTAAATGGAGCAATATTAAGGCGTCTCAATCTCTTGTAAGTAAACTTGCAAAAGAAGCTTTTCATGAAGGTCTTGAAGAAGTATTACAAGATTATTCACACGGTATTGTCAATGAATTTTTTGCAACAATTGATGATGCTCTTGGTAATACGGAAAATGCTAATATATTTAGAAACGCTGATGAATTTAATATGCAAACAGCATTTGACTCATTTATCTCTGGCGCAATAATGTCCTTAATAGGCGGTGCATTTAGTTATATTAAAACTAAACGTATTGAAACTGCAGTGCCTAAACTTGATAAAGAAGGCAACGTTATTGTTGATAAAAAAGGCGAAACTAAATATCAAAAATGGAGTAAATTAAAGTCTTGGACTTTTAATGAAACAATGCAAAGTATTGATAACGATGTAAATGAATTGCTTCGTTCACCTAAATTATCTGTAGCTGAAAAACTTGATATTATTTCAGGTATGAATAGTAGTATACAAACTATGACAAATATCTTTGATGGTATGGGCGCAGAACGATTTGCTAAAGCTATTAAGTTACTTAATACTATTGCTGAGGTTAAGAATAAAGAAAATAATAAGTATATAAATAGACTTATTGAACAAGGTTCTAAAGATATTTATAAAGCAGTTAATGAAGTATTTGTAAAATACAGTGTTGAAAAAACTGCAGAAAACTTTCAACGTATAATTGATAATAAACTTGACAACCCTGTTGAAACAATTACTCGTGATACTGACTTATCTGAGCGTGAAGATATACCTGCGACTGAGCGTGATACTATTAAACGTATTCTTGAAGAATGTAAAGACGTAGATAATATAGTTATTACTAAAAATGGTACAGGCGCAATAATTACTGAAGATGGAAAAACTATTGTTGTACCTGAAGCTCAAGTAGAAAATTTATCTGCCGAAGCAATTACAAAAGGTATAAACGAACGTTTAATCTCTTTTAACTTAACTAAGATTCCTCAGTTCAAACTTGTAATAAAAGAGATATTTGAAAAATTTAAGCAATTACCTATAAACAAAGATAAAAAGCATTTTACTCAGAATGAAGCAATATTGTATTTGCTGATGAATGAAGATTTTGCTCGTACTTGTTTATATACTGGCGATGTTACAATTGTAGAGTTTATAACTCAACTTGGTAAACTTGCTAAGAATATGAAAGTTACTGATGAGTTTACTTTGCAGCATAAAAATATGCTTGAGCAATCTGTAAAAGCGTTATCTAATTTATATATGGAATATTGTATTACAATGCAGTATGCAGATATAAATGTAGATATACTTAGTGATGAACAGAGAACTAAAATTGTTAACGAACGCTGGAATAAAGATTTAGCTAATCGTATAAATAGAGGTGAGAAACTCACAGAAGCAGATTTAAGAAATCTTGATAACAGACTTAATTCACTTACTATAAATGAAGAAACTAAAAAACAAATTAGTGATGACTTGCATGGTAAAGATCGAGTTAAAAGAGTTCAAGCTTTTAATAAAATTGCTGAATTACAATATGGACAATTCTATTCATTATTTGACGATATAACTTATCCTAAGTCGCATACAATACCTAATATGACTTTATATAATTTCTTACGAGGGCAAGGTATTACATTACAAAATTTAAGAAGTCGTCAAGTATACTGGACAGAACAATTTGAATTATATACTGATAATGTCTATACTTTACAATTTGAAAATGGTAATATTCAAGTTATTGAAAAAACTCCATTATTGCGTAAAAGTATAGTTACAGATAGAGAATATACTAAAAAACGACTTGGGTTAGGTGATGAACGTTATTACGATACACGCTCTGCTTCTACTGATTTTGATAAATCTATATTAAAGTCTGATATAAATGAAGCTTATCAAGATATGGTTACTATCAATGATGTAGTTACTAATCCTAATTTATTAAACGATGATATTCGAGCAGATATTAAAAAAGAGTATAATACTTTATCGCCTGAGCACGTTTATGATTATCTTAGATACAAATTTGCAAAAGATAGTAATTATACTAAGTCAATAGATGTTACTTCTGACGGTCAATTTGTAATAGTTGATATTCGTAGTTTACAAGATACTAAGTCTGAAAAAGCAGATAAGAAACTTTCTGCTATTTCTAATGAATACTTAGATATTGTAGATCCTGAGAATGCTCCTGAAGATTATAAACCTGATAAAGAAAAATTAGATAAATTCTTTAAGAAAAAATATTCTATTAGTGATTTTGTAGATAAGAAAAATCTTTCTCGTCCTGATGATGCTGCAGTTAAAGTAGTAGTTTTGCCTAAGAATGAAGCTAAAGGTATAAATGGTAAATATGAAGTTAAAACTAATACAATATATATTAGTGAAAAACTTTTAACTAGGAGTAATGAAAGTATTTTGTATACTATACTTCACGAATTTGAACATGCAGTACAAAAGCATAATAATTTAAGTTTAGGTGGTACTGGTAATTCAATTGCACAAGCTCCTAAAGCTGATCAAAAAGCGATACTTGACGATATGAAAAAGCATGTTGATTTTTCTAAGGTCAGCGAGAAAAATGAAGTTACTCAGGCAGACTTAATAATTTATTATGGTACTAATGAAACTACGGCCGATGGTTATGCATACGATCCGTCATTACCTTATATTACTTTTGTAAGTGATTTTAAGAAAGATGGTTCTTGGCAAGTTACCGCACCTTGGGGATCAATTTATACTTTTAAGGATGGCCATATAATTATTGATAAAGGTACTATTAAAGCACAATCTAAGACTGAAGTTAAATCTGAAACTAAAACTGAGTATAAACCTATAGATTATACTAAAGCGCAACCTACTACAGTTCTTAAAGAAGGTAAAACAGTTAAAAAATCTACGAAAATTGAAGGAGATAATTATAAGAGTATTAAAGGTAGATTAAATAGTAAGTATGGCGGAGATAGTTATCAAGTAAAAGATTTTGAAAGAGATTTCAAAGCATTACTTCCTACTAAAGATACTAAAACATCTAAAGAAAAACTTATCGGTGAATATATTACGTTGATCAGTAAGTATGCTAAAGCCAACAATCTTAATATTGATGAAACTAGTGTTATTATTGAAGCAGCAACTTATTTAGCACAATCTAGATATTGGGAAGCTTTACCTGCAAATGACTTATCACCTAAATCAATAGATGAAACAACTCAACAGGAAGATGGTCAAAAGTATGAGTTATCTGAATTTGAGTATGCAAAAATGATTAAAGATAAACGTGCTGCAGAAAAGGCAAGAGCTAAAGCGATTAAAAAGTCTACTGTTGTTAGTAAAAAAGTTCATGCTAATGATAATTTACAATATTATGGTGGACGCAAAATGAATGCTAATCTGCAAGCAGTAATTTTAGCAACAACAGGGTATGAAGCGAAATATAGTAAAGCTTTAATGACAGAAATTACTTCAGGTCGTTTACAAACCGTATCTGATTTGTATGCTTTTATTCGTAAAAATAATCTTGATGAAAATACTTTTGCATTGCTTAACAAGAATTACTTTAAGAATATAAATATTACAAGCGCTAAGCAATTAGATAATCTTATAGAAATGAGTGGTCAATATTATGCTATTCGTGCTGCATTACGTTCAATTGCTATGAGTCTTGACTTAGATGTAAATTATTATTTGTATAATAACTTAAATGCTAAAGCATTGAATAAACTTCTTATTGAGCTTAAAGAAAAAGCACCTCAAGCATATAAAATATATCAAGATGTTAAAAATCGATACGATTCTTCAGCTTATCCTATTGATTTCGAATCTCTTAAAATTGCATACTTATATGGCTTTGATGGAACTCTTGATAGTGCTGCAAGAATCGCTGCTTGGGCAAGACAACTTGCATACAATCCTTCGTTAAAACGAGCCGGACAATCTCAAGATATATCAATGGAAACAAAAGTTAAAGGTACAAAAGGTGATAATCTTACTATTGGTGAAAGAATTGCTAATGAATTTTCGTCAACAATAGACTTTGAAGAATTTCCTTTTGGTTCAGATGATGTTCGTGAAATGGCTCGAGAAGTTTACGAAGATAGACTTGCTGTATATCTCAATTCAATAAGTGGTGATAAAAATCTTGATCGTAATTCTGCAGAATTCAAACAAATTCTTAAAGAACGTAAAATGTCAATGGAACAAGTTCTTGCTGAAATGAAAAAAATTAAAGATGATGTTGGTTCATTAAGCGCAGAACAAGTTATTGAAGAATATCGTTCGAGTGAATTAAAAGAAATATTTAATACTGAAGTTAAATATCGTGCAGATGCTCAACGTAATTTAACGCAAAAAGCAAATAGAGTTAAAGAAGCTCTTGCGGGTAAGAAGAAAGCTTATCAAATACTTGCTGAACAATATCCTGGTTTAGGTTTTACTGCAGATAAAGAATGGCACATGCCGACTCATGAAGATGGTACTTTATTAACTAAAAATGAAATTAAAGTATTATCTGAAAAACTTAGTGAAATTTTAACCATGGCTCGAGCTGGTCAATTTGATCCGAAAGTTACTAATATGGAAACTAAGATAGGTAAACAAGCGGATATTATTAGTGACTTAAAAGCTAAACAAAAGAAGTTAGAAGCCGATCTTAAACAAACACGACAAGAATTAACTCAAACTAAACGAGACTATTCTAAAACAAGAGAACGTATTGAATTAGATACTACGGAATTTGTAATGGAAAGTACTCGTAGAATGCCTGAGAAATTTAAGGAAGTACTTGATACTGTATTTACTAAATTGTATAAAACAAAAGGTAAATTTACAAATGTAAATGAAATGCATACAGTAAAAAGTTATAAAGAATGGCTTGATGCAAACTATGATATTCTTTCAAGTTTAGACGAAATAGACGCAAACGAAATTGCAGACTACATTCTTCATAGTACTCCTACATACGCTCAGTATTCTAGTGATGATTTTACTAGATATAATGCAGTATCTTTGTTTATGCTTAATTATTTGTACGAAGCAAAAGATGTAGTTAATCTTAACCCGAACATTGTAATTGAAATTGAAGAAGCTCGAGACAATATTGCGTCTAACGCCGGTACACAAATGGCTATTGTACGTGATTTGATTAAGAAAGTTCAACCTGTACAACATGTTCTTGCGCAATTAGCTCGTTCTGAAAATTTAGTTATCAGACAATCGGATGCTTATGACTTACAACGTAGTATTGAAAAATATGGTAAAATTAAAGATGAAAAATCTAAACAAATAGCTTTACAAGATGTTATCAATACTTACAATAGAATGTTCCGTAGAACAATGGAAAGTTATAAAGGTAATAAGCGTAAGTTCTTTGATAAAGCATTTAGTTTTCAAAAAATGATGATGCTTAGCGGTCCTGGTACTTGGATAAGAAACTTGACATCTAACTTTATTATTGAAAAGACAGATGCGCCTATGGCTCGACTCGGACAATTATTGTGGAATCCGATAAGTAAGATTGCTGATTTGTGGGATAAACGTGGTAAGAGTAAACTTGTTAAACCTACGTTTGAAACAAAAGTTTCTGAGTCTGCTATCGATCTTGCTGAGTCGCGTTATAATTTCGATCCTACAACTACAGATATTAAAGAAATTAGTTCTACAGTAACAACAGTTCTTAATGATCGAGATAAAGCTTACAAAGTAATTGAAGATAATAAAGACGTAGATAAGCGTGCAATTAACCGTAAGAAACTTGATGCACTTGTTTTAAGTGAACAAAATCTTATAGAAGCAAGAAGTCATGCAAGTGAACTGAGTGAACAAGTTAAAATAGATAGTCGCTTATTTGAAATTCGTAAAGATATTGCTATGTACAGTGATCCTGAAGTTTATGCAAGAACCGCGACTGAAATTGTAGAATATCTTGAAGATTATTCTGAGTATAATCGTAAGTTAGATATTTATAATAAAAAGATGGATAAGAATCCTACTCGTAGAACTCTTGAAGGTCAATATGTTCTTGTAGGTACAAAAGTTGATCCTGAAACTGCTGCATGGGTTAAGTCGATGGTTCTTGATAATGGACTGTTTGACATGATTAAAGATGGCTTAAACCGTTATAATTTAAGTGAAAGTAATAAAGCGACTCTTGAAGGTAAAATTACAAATCTTATTGTAAATTCAGTAATGAATAAAGTGTTTATGCAAAGTCAGTTTGATACAAAAACACTTAATGCAATTTCACAAGAATTATTCAAAGTTTTATCTGATGAAAAATGGATAAATAAAACGTTTATAAGTTATCTCGGTAAAATGCTTGTAGAAAGTAAGGTCGACTTAAGTCAAGGTTATACAAACGAAGTTCTCGATATAATTGCTGACGCATACACATTTGCGGCATATACTTATATGCATAAATCTAACTTCTTAACTGACTTAGATAAAATAATGAAAAATAGGTTAGGTTCTACGGCATACTTTGTATATAAACAATTCTTTACGTTTGCTGGATCATCTTACAATTGGTTTGTTGAGGCGCTTGATTGGACACCTTTAGGACTTATCAAGGGTATACAACGTCTTGCAAATTTCGAGAATTACTTAAATAAACTCGATATTGCTAATAGAAAAGGTCAAGGTCCTTCTGCACGATTTGCAAGTTATATGATTAAACGTGAACTTGGTAAAGGTATTGTAGGATCGGCAGCAATGCTCTTTGGTTTATTATTAGCTAGCTTTGGCTTAATTAAACTTGAAGAAGATGATTATGGCAATATGCAAATAACTGCAGGTAGTGGTGATACAAAAGTTGCTATTGATTTTAGTGAACTGTATGGAACTACGGGTTTAGGCTGGGGCTTTGTATTAGGTAATGCTATCTATGACGTAAATACCGACAAGAATACTTATAAAGATGGTATGGATATTATGAAAGGAATGTTAAATACAATGTTCCGAGATAGTATTTATACTGATTTAAGTGATATATTCAAGTATGATAGTTCTATTGCAGAAGTGTTTATGAATAAACCTGAAAAAATTGCTAAGAGTTTTATTCCTAATATGTTATCTACATTTAATGGATTATTGTATAATCATAAAGTACAATATTCTGCTGGCTTCAAAGGTTCATTAGAAAGATGGGCAGCCGCTGCGATACCCGGTCTTGCATACGCACTTCCTAAACAAGTTGATATTTATACTGGTGAAGTTCAATATACTTATTATCCTTCCTTTATGGGATATATTAGCGGTACTTTAAGTAAATTTGGAGCAGTTAAAATTCAACCTCGTAAAGTTAGTGAAATGGAAAAGCTTGCGATGGCATACGGTGTAAAGAAACAGCAGCTTAAAGGTGATTACAAAGATATTGGAAAATTTAATGCTGCGCAAAAAGCTAAACTTAATCAAGTCTATGGACAGTTAAATAAAAAAGCATTGGATGAATTAGTTGCTAATAAAACTAAGTATACAATACAAGATAAAAAGACTGGAAAATACGTAGACAAATATTATAAAGATATGACAGATAGTGAAAAAGGAACTATTATTAGTCGTATAATGACTAAGAACAGTTCCTATGCGAAGATATATATTTGGACCTCTGAAGGTCATAAATATTATTGTAGCAGTTCTGAATATCTTGAACTTGCTAAATTAGGTATAACAGACAATATTTACAAAGGTAATAGCAAACAACTTGTTTCACCTTTTGTTAAGTAGTTCTATACCATTGATTAAGTTTAAGTCTTTCATGTATACTCTGTAATTCGGCGTCAGTACCGGTTACTAATAAGTATTCTCCTGAGAATGGGCATCTTACTTCAAGGTGTCCATTCTTTAATTCTATAAATTCTAAAGTTTTTCTTTCTACTAAACAAGCAACTATATAATCGTACGCTTCGCTTGGAGTAAAATCCCACGAATAAACACCTTTGAATAACATACTTCTCCTTTGATTTTAATATATAATATTTTAGGTCTATATAATTTATCAAGAATGATATTTATATAGACCTATTATATATTAAAATTATCCTACGAATGAATATAATTAAATTTGATATAAAAATCGATCGGTCAAATTATATTTACCGTCTTTATATTCTTTCCATACCATATCTAATAAATCTGCAGCACGTACTATATAATAACTATAATCAATTTCTTTTCTTAAAGTCTTAAAATCATACGTACTTAAATCTGCGTTAACTGTTAAACAACAATCTGGTATATCGGCCATCTGTGTATAAGATACACGTTTATTACCATTTTTATCAGTAACATTTTTAAGTTTATATATTTTGCCTAATTGTTTATTCTTACTTGCAATTACTCGATTACATTTGAATAAATCTTCTTCAAAACCATTTGCATATTTTTGTACAACTTTTGAATAAGTAGGACCTTTCTTGCAAGTCATTACAAAATCAATTAAATTTTTATTACTAACAATACTTTCCATAATATCAGTACCATCAATTAAATATTGTGCAGCGGCTTTTGCAGAAGCAAATGCAGATAAAGGTTTAAGTTTAAGAGGTGCAGCGGCATTCATCATTGTATCATTAAGCCAACCACCTTTCTTCTTGACTTTACCATTTTCTTTAATCAATAGATAATTGTTAACGTCGCGTTGCCATATCTTAGATACAATATCTTCTTCCATAAGAATACCACTTATATCAGTCCATTCTTGTTCAAATTTTCTAAGTAATGGTAAATCTTTTCTACGCAAATAAATAAGTATACCATCTGTATTTGTTTGAACAACTTTAAGGCCATTTATAGCACGATATAATCTACAAGCAAATGCAGTTAAAAATAATTGACCAACACGACAAGTTTTTGTACATTGATGCGGGTCATATAATTCAAGATACTTATTACCTGATGCACCGAATGTAGTATTAAGAATTAACTTTAATGCTTTTTGTATAATTTCTTCTTCAAGAGTACGATTTTCTTTTAACTTTAATTCAATACGACGATTAAATATATTTTCAAAGTCTTTTGGATTTTCTACACAACGACTTAAACAATTTAATTTAATCAATATTGACGGATAATAAGACGAAGCATCTACGTTAACTAATACCCAATCTTCATCACTTTCAAAATATATACCAACTTGTTCAGTAGATTTACTACCTTTATTTTCTAATGGTACACTATGAATACCACCATTACCATAGCTGACTTCATTTTCAAATAAATCTACTTTGAAACTTTCTGAGCTATTCACAATTTGTTCTAAAATCTTACTTGGAACATTTTGATAAACATATTCTCTTATTCGAGGAGGAATTTCAATTTGTATTTTCTCTTCATCTGAAAAATTTACTCGTTTAGCTTTAAGTGCTAAAGAAACAAGTTTTGCATTTGTAGATTTATAACCTACATCTTCAGGAATATTAAATGTTCTACAAAGAGCAAGAGCCGTATCTTTGTACAGAGGACCACATATCTTATGATAATAAACTATACTTGCATATACGTCGTGCTTATTGTAAAATATAATATTTGCTTTATCTTTATCAGTTAGTTCTTCTTTATCGAATGGAACTTCTGTTTCGCGAATATCAAGTCCGAGAATTGCTTCTTTATCTTTTAACGAACTTGATGGATCGTTATCATCCATTTGATCGTAATAACAAATTCCACTAAGTTTACGATTTGCAAAAGGAGCCATTCGCTGATGTTCTTTACTCTTAAATTGATTACTCGGATTGATAATAATATCGTTTATCATACGAATATGCTCGGGATCAAAACCTTGATAAATTCCATTTGCAATCATTAAGTCATAATGTTTAATATTATAACCTACTAAACAAATATCTTTTTCACGAACAATATTCATAAATTTATCACGAGCATTTTCATTATCACTCGTAATTACTATAAAATCGTTTTTAATATCCTCATCGATGTTATTATTGTAATCACCAAAACTACAACACCACCAATGAGGATAAACTTCGAAGTCGAAAAATCTAAGTTTCATAATTAAACTCCTTAAAATGGCTTAAATTCGGGATCAAATTCACCGTGCCTATAAAATACTGCTTTCGGTGTAACACCACCTTGAGGTATCTTAAACTCGATAGTCATATTGTATAATGCGCAAATTTCTTCCTTAAATGAGAACATATTCATCGGTTTAGTATAACCGTTTAACGTACACCATGCTGTAAATTGTGGGTACAAATTAAGACACGGTGTATTTTGTAAATCACCCAACGTAAGATTACTATCATATAACCATTCGTTAATAGGACTTTGTCTACGTTGAAATAATTTAAGTAATTCTTCATCCGATTTTTCTATTCTAAAATGACCTTCTTTAATTGCTGTCATTATACCATCAACAGCTTTGAATAAAAAATACTCCATATCTTCTTCGGTAATTTTATTCAAAAATAACGGGTCAGGCTTAGCAACTTTGTGATTAAGCTCTACAAGAACTATTCTACGAAGAAGTCCTGAAGTTTTATCCATTATTTTCGGCAATTTATTACAAGAAAATATACAAGTACAATATGGCTTAAACGATATAACCGGTTGATATATCTGACGTACTGAAATAATATCACCTGAAATTGTAGACTTAAAACGACCCGTATTTTCGAGAGCTTTACCATCTACAACATCATCGTCGATATTTACAAGTTTAGACAATAATGTTGCAAGATAATAATCTTTATCAAAATCTGCTAAACCTACGTGCGCACAATTAACATCACCACCAACCATCATATGTATTAAATTCATATATGTTGATTTACCCGTACCACCTTCACCTTTGAATAAAAAGAATTTTTGAAACATATTCTTTTTAAGAAGACAATAACCGGCAATTTGATATAAAAACTGCATTTTAATAAAGTCGCCATCACATATATCTTTCATAAATTGATCAATGCGTGGTGAGTACTTTGGATCGTTATTATAATTGTATGGTATAAATATTGTATTTATATCCATTTTTGTAGGAACAGTTACTTCTCCTGTTACAAGATTAAGTATACCATTTTTACATGCGATCTTATGCCAATCTTTATCAAAGTCATCAAGTGGAATTTGAGTTTTAAGTCTTAAGAATTTTATTATTTCTTTACGTCCTGTATCATTAAGATTTTTAGATATATCAAAATGAATAATCTTTTCCATATCTAAGTCAGAAACAGGTTTATAATAAAGTCCATTAAACATATAGAAATTTGCACCTAAACTTATTATATCATATTTACTGCATAATTCCTCAGACAACTTATTATAAATATTTTCTCTTTCAGTTACGTCAGGTTTATCTTTTTTATCATGTTCTCTAAGTACTGTCTTAAACAACTCCTGATTTGTCATAGGAGTATCGAACAAATTTTCATTTATTATACGAATACACTTTTCAATTTGTTCATCAGTTAACTTATGAGACTGTTCAAGTTTAGAACGCCATTTGAATAATACATTATTACGTCCGTCACCTTCAGTTAAACCTATAAACGAAGGAGTAGTATCTTTAATTATTGGAGTTAAAAAATATGGAACTTGCTCTACAACATCATTCCATTGTCCCCATTTACGATGAGGATCATTTGTAGGCAAAATAATATAACCGGTCTCATTTGCACGAGTATCTATTGCAATGTTTATACCACATTTTGTAACTGAGTCAGATTTAATACTTTCACTCGGATCAGTAAATACAATATGAATACCTTTACTTGTGTAATTATATGAATAGGCCACTTCGAATTTATCGAGTAGCCTAAGCAAATAATCTTGAGAGTTAGGATCATCATTATTATCTATATCAATTACACACATTCCACGAGGAACTATCCAGCCAATACGATAACCTTCATTTGCTTTATCAACAGCTTCTTCAAAAGATAAAGGTTTAGACTTCCATCTATTCAAGGCTGCTTTATTATCGAATTTACTGTTATATTCTTTACCAACCCATTGCTCAGGAGCATATTTAGACACATATACGTATTTACTATTTGGGTAAATACGATTTAATCTTTCGAGCATTGCATCCATAATTAAACTCCTTTAATTTTCATAAATAAATCTGCAAATTTTTCTTTATTTTTAACTGCTTCCCAAACTTTTGTTTCGATAGTATCTTTGAAAGTTAAAATATCTATTTGTACAGGTTTAGTTTGACCCATACGATATACTCTATGAAGCATTTGATTATATTTTATATATGAATAGTCCATTGTATAAAATATAATTCTGTTACACATTTGTAAATTAAAAGACTCACAACGAGAGCATTGAAGAAATAATAAAGTTGCTTTACCACTCTTAAATTCTTCAACAACTTCAGTCCATTTACTTAAACCAAATTCAGTTTTAAGATTATTTAAGTCTTCGGCAAATCTATATACAATTACTGTAGGTTCATCTGTAAGATTTTTATTAAGCCAATCTAACTTTTTATTACGTTCAATATGCCAAACTTGTCGTTTATCTTCAACTTCATCTGTCAGATACAAGAAACCATTAACTGCTTGTTGAAGTTTAAGTGTTGCCGCAAGTTTAGTCATTGTAGTTTCATAATCAGCGAGTTTAATAATACCATCTTCAGCCTGTAAATATTCCTTTGTAGGAACATAAGGAAGTTCTACAAGATTTACATTAAGTAAAGGCATATTATCTTCTTCACTATATTCTACTCTCTGAGTATACATTGCAATATTACGTTCCCAACCAGCTTTATATTTATCTTTAATACCTGTGGGAACTTTTATACAATTACCTTTGAAAAACTTTTGATCAATAGTGCAACAATTATCTACAAAATATGTATAAGAAATGTCACCCCATTCACTTATGTGCATATTCCTAAATTGACAAAAAATATCAATATCACTATTACCGCGAGGTGTACCACTCAAACCGAAAACATATTCACAATTTTTACTAAGTGCAAATACTAATTTTGAAGTTTTAGCAGTATTAGATTTTATTTTATGACTTTCATCAATAACTAATATATCCCATTTAACTCTGAGCAATTGTGATTTTGTTTTATCTACAATTGCACTATTGAATGACATCATTATTGTATTTGTAGGAAGTATGTTCTGAGGAGCAATTTCTGCTTCCCACATATTTTTAATTGCATCGGCAGTTGATAAAATCAATACTCTTGCTTTACCATTTTTTGTCTTATCAATATCGCGTATCGCATCAATTGCAGGAAATGTTTTACCTTTGCCAGGTTTATAAAATAAACAAGCATGTTTACGTTCAAGTAAAAATAAATAACCAGCTTCTTGATAAGGTTTTTTACAAGTTAAATATTCACTGTATAACATTTGTTGTACCTCCTAACTTAATCATTAAAGCTTCAATTAAATCAGGATCGTCAAGTGCAAACCATAAACCGTGAGCTTTTTGAATTTTTCTACCTACAATTTCTTGAGCATCGCTTGTACCATAACCATGTTCACAATCACGCTTAATTTCTAAACCTACAAATAAACCTATCATAGCGTCTTCGCCATACATTTTTACAAGAGTAGATAGTTTAGCAGGAATACACGCTGCAAGATCAGGACGACCTTTTTCAGTATACATTCCTTGCGCATTTTTGTAAACATAACCACCATAATTACGAATAACTTTCATTGTACGTTCTTGAACTTTACGTTCTCTTTCAGTTTGTGCCATTTAACTAACTTCTTATATTTTCATTGGAGCTACTAATCAGACTCGAACTGATAACTTACGGATTACAAAGCCGTCGTTCTACCTTTGGAACTATAGTAGCATATTGGCTGCCGCTGTAACCACTGCCTAGTTAGGACTTACTATGGACATAAGCTCATTTAACCGTTGTTCGGCACCAAATAAAGTTAATTAAATAACTGGTTTATAAGATTTGATTTTGAAACTTTCTTTCGTTTCTTCTCTCGTATCAAAAGTACCGTCATCAAGAGGAACTTTAACTTCTTTCGTATACGTTTCAGCTTCAACTTTACCAATAAACTTTTTACCTACAAGAGTTGCACCATCAACTTCATAATCGAATTGAAAGTTTGCAATCTTTTCTTCAGTATCAAGTTCAGTAGGACGACAAGCTTTAATGAAGTTATTATAATTCCATCTTGCTTTAGTACTTAACGGAAAATACAAAGTTGTAGAACCTTCAACTTTATTTTCTACGTTAAATACTGCCATCGGCGAACCTGCTTTACTGTCTTTAAGTTCATAATCTTTAACGGTAAATTCAAATTCACCTGCTCTGCTTATAAAACCTACACTTTCAAAATCGCTAAATTTTTCTTTCATAGTTTAATTACTCCTTTTCATCTTCGTTATTTTCATTATTTTCAGCAGTTAATACATTTACAACGTCAAGACTGCCTGCTTGAACCATTTTTTGCCATTTATCATAAGTAAAGTTTTCAATGAAACCACCGTGCTCAATTATTAAGTCTCTTGTGCCAGTGTCCATTAACGGATGCGCACCTACATAAGTAAGAAACTTAACATCACGTTCACCTTTACTATTGATAACTGTTTTTCTACAGCAATAAAATACATTACTTGCATCTTTCAAGAACTTAACACCTGTTGCAATTGTTAAATCAGGTATTATTCTTATTTCTTTATTAAGTCCAGACGTTTCATATATTTCTTGCTCTCTTGTATGACTTATCCATACAATTTGTGTGTCCATTTCTTCAGAAAAACGTTTCATATTATCTTTAAGATTAAGAACCATTTTTCCTACATCGCCCCATTCAGGTTGGGATAAACTTTTACCACCTTTACAAAATTCAAGATAAGTTTTATAATCATCTTGTAAAGCACCTACTGTATCTATGACTATTGTCATAAACGCATCTGCTCCAGGCTTACGAAGTTCAGCAAGTAAAGCTGCTAATTTTTCACAAGAAGTTTTAGCAATCTTACCATTTACAATAGGATCGTTTTTAAGGTTTTTAACCTTAATCATTCCATTTTTTACGTCATCGCGATACTTTGTAAGTAATACACGACCGCCGCCATCGTTGCCAACAGATACATATAACAGAGGCTTAGGATAACTACCTGCAATAAGTGTCTTTCCTGATTTCGGTTTACCAAAGAAAAAATCAATCTTATGTGTAGTAAAACTATCGTATTCCATTAGTTATTCTCCTTTTTAGTTGGATTCTTTTTAACTTCAATTTTCTTGAGTTCGTCTTGCATTCTCTTATTATCGTTCAACACTGCGTTTAACGCACTAATAAGACTTTCAGCAAGTGCAGGAACTCCATGTCTTAAAGAAGCACAAATTGCATCATAATCAAATTGAGTCATTACTTATTACCTCCTTGTAATATTTCAATATTATCTTTATAACAATGCAGAGATGCTGCATTATGATAATACATACCAACTTCACAACCAAGTTCCATTGCCATTTGAATTTGCATACATGTGAAATTAAATAAGTCATACGGTAGTCCTAACCATACATCATTACTTCTCATTGTAGTTATTAAATCAAGTTTTCCATTTCGTAATAAAAATTGAAGTGCTATTGTACAATTTACATCTTTTGTAGGTTTAGCAATTAAATCACGAGGTTCTTTAATATGAATAACTGCTTGACGAGAATTTTTATTTAATAACAGTAGCTGTTTGCAATGTTCCCATTGATCGAAAGTATATTTATCGTGAATACACCAACCGTAATTACTATTAACATTTCCATGTTCATCTGCAAGTTTTTTCCAAAAGGTGGAAAATCTATCTATTGCATTTGCTGAAGGATTACGAGAATTATACCAGAGTAATTCACCAATTGCATAACGAATTGGCATTTTACGTTTACAATTACACATTGTATTTCGAGTTGGATCTTCAAGAATAAGATTTGCGTTTATTATTTCTGCGCAAATATTTTCATAATCGATTAAATTAAATGATAAAGCATCAACAACTTTATCAAATAATTCATCAGCTGTTTTTGCTCGTATTTCCATCAGTACCTCCAAAACAAGAGTTTGTACGTTTACCTTCTTTTTTACAAGGTACATTTTTTGGATAATTGATAGAAACGTTTACAACTTGACAAAATGCTTCACCAGCTTTATATTGTACATAAAACTTTGAAGAATTATATACAATAGCATGTACAACTCCTGTATAGTTAGCATCGATTGGACATGAATGTACAAACAAGCCTTTCTTTGCAGCAGAAGTACGTTCTATAAGATATGCCATTTGACCTTCTTCAGGAGTAATTTTAACCGGTAATTCAACTATTGTAGTTGTACCAGGTTCAAACATTACGTCCTTATCAATAAGAATATCTACACCAGCATCTGCAGCATAACCTTTTGTAAAATAACTTATCTTTTTCAAATTCTTAGAAAAATTTATAGTTTTAAGTATTTGGCTAACTTGAGTATCAAGAGATGTACGCAATGTTTGAATTATATTATATCTGCTTGCAGTATATGATAAATATGATGCTTCATTTGCAAATAAACTTTTTTCTTGAGCTGTTTCAATTTTATCAAATACTTCTTTCTTTTTTAACGTAGCTTTTTCAATATCTGTCATATAACTATTTGTTATAAATGTATAAACAGAATTTTTACTACTTAAGCAAGCGATTTGCCAATTCGATATTTTAGGAACACGTTTTCTCAAATAAGGATAAACTTGTTCACCTATCCAACCACGATCAAGAATAAGTATATCATCTTTATGCTCATCTATAAGAGCATTGTATGCATTGTAAGTATTTTCAAAATTTTCATCAGCGTGAAAAATATTTACAACATATTGTTTTTCTCTAAGTACATCGGCAAGTTTATTTACAAGAGTTGTTTTACCTGTATTATTAGGACCATCAATATAAATAACCATTTAGTTTACCTCCTTAACTTCGTCGTACTGTCCGTCAGTACAATATTTAATAACTAAATTTGTCATTTCAGTGACATCTTTAATTACTTTGTCTTTCAATAAACAACGAATAACTACAGCCATGTTAAATGCTATTTCGTTAATTGTAGAACCTTTCGGTACATCGACTTGATATATGTTTTTATCTATATCAAGAGACACAGTTAACATAGGAACTTTAGAATTGGGTTCGTTCATATTTACCTCCATAAAGTATTTCAATTTTAATTGATAATATATTATATTCAAAAAATTTTAATAAATATCTATTAAAATTATAAGATTAAATCAATTTTAATATATAATATAATGATTAAAATAATTGATTTGATAGATTATTCAGGCCCAAAATATTATATATTAAAATCAATTATAAAGTGATTAAAAGTTATTGTACTTTAGCTATACGCATTCTTCTACCTCCGCGAGTAGCAACATCGCAGTCATCGTCATCTGATACGGTTGATGCTCGATTTTTACAAACGGCGCGGCTTCCATCAAAACCGCATCGCGCAAACAAAACTCGGTTTTATCTAACGGCAGCGGGCCAATCGATGCGACTCTTTTGATTTCTTTAAGTTTAGCGTTTTGTACATTGATTGCAACTGGCGTCATCGGGTCGTGAGCGATTTGCTTTTTAAGAAGTTCGTTTTCTTGTTCCAAACTTTTAATCTGTAAATCGTTGATTTTTACATCACCGATAAAATTGTCTCTTTGCTCAACAACAATATCATAGTCACTCTTTGGCACACCACCAAAAAGACTTAAAAACCATCTTTTGAATTTACTCGGTTGTTTCATTCTTTGTACTCCCATCGATCAAAATGACTACAAGTTTTTATTCAATAATTCTGTAAATTGCTTTTTTGACATTCTATCGTTTTCTTTATAAAAGTCTTGAATTTTCAATATTAAATTAAACTTTTTATCATTATTTTTATTTGCAACTTGTAATTGTCTGATACAATTATTATATTCATAAGAAAGTTTACCAAATAAATCAGAAAGTACTTTAATTTTATTTTGGTAATCTTCACAATCTTTTGTGAGCCACTCAATTCTATTGTATAAACTGTTTATATCTATTCCTTCATTCGGCATAATTAAATATAACCTCCAAATATTTTCTTGAAGCAAGATAATCACAAAGGTGAACTATCTTTTGCATTTTTGTTTCAGGTTTAGGTAATACTACACTCGAACGATTACTCGTATTCCATTGACCCATATGACTTGCAATAAGCGGTGCTACGTTGTTGGCAAATTCTCTAGAGCAAAAAGTATTCACAAGTTCAGCAGCTTGAAGCGGATGGTCATGTACAGTATATCTTGTTTCAGGTATACCGTGCTTACAAGTATCGTGAAGTAATAATGCGCATATTATATAATCTTTTTCGTCATCAGTTAGGTCAAACATTTCTAAGTTAACTATATCACAAGCAATTTTTGTTGCTGCAATAGTGTGCCTAAGCAAACCGCCTTCGCCTAAAGCATAAGTAGGATGATATTTGCCAGTACTACTTGCTGCTACTTTGTAAAAATAATCATATACCCTTTCAAAGGCAATAAATAACTGTTGTTTAATATCTGTATTTTTAATACAATCTACACAATAGTTTAAGTCAGGATATTTTTTATCTTGTAAAAGTATATCAAACTTAGAAATTGTGCAATCGTCAATTGATTTAATACCTTGTTCTGCTATTACATATTCTCTTTGTTCTTCATTCATAATTTTAATACTCCGAAGTTTTTATTTTATTTTCCCGTATTGATTTCATACGCGGAAATCTTAATGAATAAATTGTTGTGCCATCTGTAGTTTTATTCTGACTCAATGAAAAATAAGCAATTTCAACTATTTTATTTATAATCAAGTCAGGTTTAAGTGCCCAGCTTAAGCGTTGATCGTCAGTAAAACCAGAACCAACTTTACAAGTAATATATTTACAGTCGCTTGTCACAATTTCGCATACAAGATAACCAACCATATTTTCATATTTACCTGTACCATATTCCCAGTCAATAACTCTCATATCCATTGTTTGTACTTGCTTATATTTTAACAATGAACCTGTACGTTTATGTTGATACTTTGCACTCGCTGCGTTAATCATGAGACCTTCAGCACCTTGACTTGTTACAAAATCTAATAACTTATTTATTCCATCAGTATTATTTTTAGTACAAGTTTGCAATACAGGTACAATACGAGTATCATTTCCATCAATTATTGTATCTAAGAATTGTCTGCGCTCTTTATACTTAGCACTTGTATCTGCAATATCAAATATATTATATACTAAATCTTTGTTTAATGTATGTTGGTTAATTAAGCCTGATGCTGCACGAAAATATTCTGTAGATATTTTATTCTCAGGACTAATACTATGTGTAGGAAAGCATACATCTTCCCATAATTTTCTAGAACGATCAGTTTGTTGACGAGTCATAACTTCGCCATCATATACAAAATCTGTATTGAAGTTATGCATATCAAAATTTACATTCATTGGTTTACCATTACGCGACCAAAAAGTCCATTTACCATTTATAAATTTTGCGATGCAACGATTACCGTCAAGTTTTTCAGTTATATAATAACCTAAAGGATCGAAGTCAAGAGTACCTTCAAACTTTTTAGCAAGCATAGGTGAAGTATCTGTTTTATCTAACAATGACGAACCTATACCTAAACGTAAAGTTCTATTTACAATAGATGCAATAAAGTGTCTACAAATATTCACTTTACGCATTGCTATATTACAATTTGCTACAGATAAGTCTGCTTCTTTCTTAGGCTGCCACAATGGTTCAAGATATTCTCTCAAAGTAAGATTACTATCATCATTTTTGCAAGGTAAAACATTCATAGGATTATACTTATATCCTAAAGGATGCTTATTTGCAAGTATTTCGAGTATAAAATTAAAGTCATCTTTACACTCAGAAGCAATACTACTTACAATATCTCGTTTTTCGTTTAATGATGTAGTATCTTCTAAACTTTCGCATATATATTTAAGATAATTGATACGCTCTTCAGTTGAGTTAAACATTACAATTTACTCCTTTTGTTACATTTTGTACTATATTCATATTCTGCAGCGATTGCATCAATAAGTAATTTATTAACTTTGTCATCAGGCGTTGCTACAAATTGTTTAAGAAGTACTCTAAGTAAGGCTGCTAATTGACCTTTATTTTGTTCACCAGCAAGTCTATTTATTTTTTCAGTTGCTTTTTTCTTAATATCATCATCTAAATAAAAATTAAATAAACTTTTATTCACTATCTTCACCTCCTTTTTCGTCATTTTCTTCAGTTATACAACGTCCTTCAATCATGCATTCTGCGGGATCGCCATCACAGTTGTCACACCAACCATTTACTAACATCCATACTGCACTATGTACCATAATTACTCCTTCGATGCTTGAAGCCAAGGCTTGCATGTGTTCACATACTCACAAGCTTTACAAGTATAAGCATCATATTTTCTTACAAAAGGTAAATCTTCGCGTTTCATTGTGTCTATTAACTTTGCTGCGCATATTAAGTCATGCGTTACACCTGTATAAGTATCAATATCTATATATTGTTTGCTCATATACGCAGGTCTATTAAGTGCTAAATTACACCAACAGTCATAATAATAACCACCTTCTTTACAATTGTAATACGGGTCATCGCCGTGCACTGCTTTAACTGCTTCTTCATAAAATTCTTGAGATACATTTTGAGACTTTGATCTTGACAATGTACCGTTACTTAACAATACAGGTGTACCGAATTCTTGTTTAGGTATATCAATATAACCTACTTGTATATTATGCAAAGGTATATCGTATAAATAATGTACCATCATTGCATACAATGGAAGTTGCGAGTTCATATCGAAATCATCTTGAGACTTTCTTGTAGAACTAAACTTATAATCAAGTATTATTGCTGCCGTTTTAGTAAACAATAAACAGTCAATTATACCTACAAGAGGTTGGTCTACACCATAAACACCTATATCTTTAAGTTGGTCTACTGTCATTTGTAATTTAAGTTCTCGTTCAATTTGAACATCACCTGTTGCAGCAAGTTCTAATTGACAATGATGTTCATACTCTGCCGTCTTTTTAATTATCAGAGTAAAGTAACGAGTCCACGATTTAATATTAAATTCGTTTTTTAAGTCTTGATATAATACTTCTGAAGGTATTATTGAGTTATACTCATCTTTATTTACAACTCCGTCGTGTACTTCATCTCTGAGTTTACCTGCTTTGTACATTACGTCATGAGCCATAACACCAAAAGTAATATGTTTTGATTGAGGTTTACAAGGTACTGTATGCAAAATATAATTATGTTCATACTTTGCCATACAACTTGCAAAACAGTTAAGTGAGGAATTTGAGTGTGACATTATTTAATCTCCTTTTTAATAATACTTTTATTATTAAGATATATTTCTTTAGTTAGTTTAACATTGGTTTCTTTACAAAATTGTTCAAATGTGTTAATTACTTCTTTATTTTCACTTTTATATATTTCTGTAGCAAGTAATTCGAATGAATGTCTCATTTCAAAAGAATTTTGTTTAGCCTTATATAATTCTAAGCCAGATTGAGGTATTAACAATTTACTGCATGATACTTTATATAATGGTTCTAAATAATTGACACCATTTTCTCGATAGATAATAGTACTATGAATACCCTTAAGTTTACCATAAGTAATAATTACTTCATCACCGAAATTATATTTATATTCTGTCATTTTAATCTCCTTTGTCAATTTCATTTTCTATACAAAGTATATCTAATATAATGTTTAATATAAAAGTTATAGCAAGTGTTATTTTATAAAAAGTAGTTATGTATTTTTCATTAAATAACGTGCACAACAAAATAAAGTTGACAAGTAGCATTATACCGAGTAATACTATTCTTATATTTTCTTTTTTCATTTATTTACCTTCTTTCCTGGTTTATGACAATTATTTAAGCACTTGTTTATTTTACTTATTGCTTTTTTAAGTTCTTCTTCATTTTCATAAAAGAATGTACCATTACTATATGCTTTAGGACTATCATAAATAACTTGCAAAGCGCATGTAGACGCTGCGTATGACGATATACCTTTTATATGAGATTGCTCACCTGTTGCAATATAACGATATACGTCAAATAATCTAAATTGCTTTTTATAAACTTTAATATAACTTTCTGATTTATTCATACTTTTAACTCCTTTACAGTTCTTCCTAAATTATTATCGAATATAAACATTTGTTTAATATTTGAAGCAAATCGCTTCTTAAAGTCTCTAGCATAGTTTTCTATAATTCTACGACTACGAGAATAATAATCATAATATTCACTATTATCAATAAATACAATAAGTAATGAATATTGTTTAATTGCTTTACGAGGTGAACGTAATAATTGCATAGTTACTTTCATATTTTAATCTCCCGTATCTGCTCTAAAATAAGGACAAGTAGATGTTTTTATTGTTGTTTCTTGTAAACAGTTACAAATATACTCATCTGTTTCTTCCTTATATTCTGAATTAGTACATTTAGAACAGTCTTGATTACAATTGCTGTGTTTACAATATGCACAATCTTTATAATAAACTGTACAATTAGGTGTTGCATATAGTAATTTAATATACATTAGAACCTCCTGAAGTGCTTTTTCTGTTTTAACTCCTTAGTTTTTATTCCGAGTGTATTGTCGAACACAAACATTTGTTTAATATCTGACTCAAACATTTTTCTCATACCTCTTCCCCATTCAGCAATTACAAGTGGGCTGTGCGAATAGTATTTATATAATTCGCTTCCGTCGTTAAAAACGATGAGCAATGAATAACGCTTTTCGGCTTCGGGGCGAGGCTTTTGAAATGAAAACATTTAATACACCTCGTA
>ULYQ01045345.1_pt1 | contig 24634 bp, 15 predicted proteins | sample 1962271 | NCBI WGS metagenome assembly ULYQ01 (sample SAMEA4835865, study PRJEB28245) | human gut metagenome | biome: gut microbiome; material: fecal sample | place: Denmark | collected 2008
GTAACTCGATTTATCATAATTCACTACTGTCCAATTAAAAAGGCAATTCAAAATTGCATTTACGAGCCTGTTTTTGGCTTATTTTTGCTGTTTAACTTTCAAATTGATAGTGCTCTGACTTTTCAAGTGGGCTCAGTCAATCTTTTAAAATTAAGATAATTAGAAACCCTATAAATATACCATTATGAACAACATTCCGACCGTATTTTGGCTCATCCCGATAGCCAGTATCGTAGCATTGGGCATGGCCTGGTTCTTCTTCCGCAGCATGATGAAAGAGGATGAGGGAACCGAGAGAATGAAAGAGATTGCGATGCATGTGAGAAAAGGTGCTATGGCTTATCTCAAGCAGCAGTACAAGGTGGTAACCATCGTCTTTGCGGTGCTCGCCATCATCTTCGCTTTCATGGCCTATGTGCTCAAGGTGCAGAATCCATGGGTGCCTTTCGCTTTCCTTACAGGCGGTCTCTTCTCCGGACTGGCTGGCTTCTTCGGTATGAAAACGGCTACCTATGCCTCTGCACGTACTGCCAATGGAGCGCGTACGGGACTGGACAAGGGACTGAGGATAGCCTTCCGCAGCGGTGCCGTCATGGGACTCGTCGTGGTGGGACTCGGACTGCTCGATATCGCCATCTGGTTTATTGTTCTTAATGCCGTATATCAGGGCGAATCCACTGCCCTCGTCACCATCACCACTACCATGCTTACCTTTGGTATGGGTGCTTCCACGCAGGCGCTCTTTGCCCGTGTGGGCGGCGGTATCTATACCAAGGCTGCCGATGTGGGTGCCGACCTTGTGGGCAAGGTGGAGGCGAATATTCCGGAGGATGATCCGCGCAACCCTGCTACCATCGCAGACAATGTGGGCGATAATGTGGGCGATGTGGCTGGTATGGGAGCCGACCTCTACGAGAGTTATTGTGGCTCTATTCTCTCTACGGCTGCCTTGGGTGCTACGGCCTTTGCCATGAACGGCGATATGCAGTTGCGTGCCGTTATCGCTCCTATGATCATCGCTGCCATCGGTATCTTCCTTTCCCTCATCGGTATCTATCTGGTACGTACGAAGGAGGGCGCTTCTATGAAGGATTTGCTCCATTCGCTGGGATTAGGAACCAATGTGAGTGCCCTGCTCATTGCCGTGGCCACCTTTGTGATTCTCTATCTCTTGGGCATTGAAAACTGGCTCGGACTTTCCTTCTCTGTGATCAGCGGACTGGTAGCTGGCGTCATCATCGGTCAGGCCACTGAGTATTATACCTCTCAGAGTTACAAGCCTACGCAGAAGATAGCCGAGGCTTCGCAGACGGGTCCTGCCACCGTGATCATCAAGGGTATCGGTACGGGAATGATTTCCACGATGATACCTGTGGTCACCATTTCCGTGGCCATCATGCTGAGCTATCTCTGCGCCAATGGATTTGATATGTCGCTCTCAGCCAAGTCTATCAGCACCGGTCTCTATGGTATCGGTATAGCAGCTGTGGGCATGCTATCTACGTTGGGCATCACCCTTGCCACCGATGCTTATGGTCCTATCGCCGACAATGCGGGCGGTAATGCCGAGATGAGCGGGTTAGGCAAGGAGGTGAGAGAGCGTACGGATGCACTGGATGCCTTGGGCAACACTACTGCTGCTACCGGAAAGGGATTTGCCATCGGTTCTGCAGCTCTCACGGCCTTGGCGCTGTTGGCTTCTTATATAGAGGAAATCAAGATAGCCATGATCAGGGCGGTAGAGAATGGAAAGCAGTATGTGGATGCGGCTGGGAATGTCTTCGACCCTATGAATGCCTCTACCATCGACTTTATCAATTTCTTCCAGGTAAACCTGATCAATCCGAAGGTGCTCGTGGGAGCCTTCCTGGGTGCGATGGCAGCCTTCCTGTTCTGTGGACTCACGATGGGTGCCGTGGGCAGGGCTGCGGAATCGATGGTGCAGGAGGTGCGCCGCCAGTTCCGTGAAATCAAGGGAATCCTGGAGGGCAAGGCTACTCCCGACTATGGTAGGTGTGTGGAAATCAGTACGCGCAGTGCCCAGCGGGAGATGATCATCCCTTCGCTGCTGGCCATCGTGATACCTATCGTGGTGGGGCTGGTATTAGGTGTAGCGGGCGTATTAGGTCTGCTCACTGGCGGATTGGCAGCCGGATTTACGCTGGCTGTGTTCATGTCCAATTCGGGCGGTGCCTGGGATAATGCGAAGAAGATGATCGAGGAGGGCAGTTTCGGCGGCAAGGGTAGCGAGCATCACAAGGCTACCATCGTGGGCGATACTGTGGGCGATCCGTTCAAGGATACTTCCGGTCCTTCGCTGAATATCCTCATCAAGCTCATGTCGATGGTGAGCATCGTAATGGCGGGACTTACTATCGCTTTCCTGTAGGATGAAAAAGCTTGAATGAAATCTTATTCGTAGGATGAAAGCTTGAATGAAAGATTTCCTAATATTGATATTCCCCCTGCAGTTTCCGATTTGCCTCGATACTGTGAAGGGGGATTTTTATTGGATTGAATCTTTTCAAAAAAAATCCTTGATATGTTTGTTGATTTCAAAAATAATTATTACCTTTGCCACTGAAAATTAGCCTAAGATATTGTGTGCGGTATAAATAACCGCTTTCAGATATACAACAACTGTTTTCAATAAAATAACTACGTTAACGAACCGACAATTAGACATCAGGTTTATCTTCACTTCGGTGCAGGAAGTATTGGCTCACACCAATAGTATGGTGGAGGAGCTGTTGCGCAGAATTGTGAAGAAGTACGCAGCGCTCAAGAGGCGTTGCGAGCAGAAGAAATGTCTGTTGGCTTTGAGTGTGGCTTGGGCCTTGGCGGGCGAGGCTGCAGGCGGTAATGAGGCTGTGTTTGAGCATATTGACGAGTCGATTCATGCCCGTCAGAGTATGGATGGACAGTATCTGCTGCCTTCCGCTTCGCTGATGGGTTGCTATCCTATTATGGTGCAGGGCGATCCTTTCGTGTTTGATTCCGAGGGTACTACGATGGAGATGATCATGTGGGATTTCTATGCGGTGCTGATAGAGCATGCGTGGGCGCCAGGTACCATCGGGCAGTTCTTCTATGATGTGGCTGATGAGCATCAGTGGAAGGCTTATGAAGTGGAGTCTCAAATGCTGCGCGAAAAATCTGCCTCTCCAGCCTTTAGTTCAGACCCTCCTGCCTTCAGTTCAGAGTCCCCAGCCTTTAGTTCAGACCCTCCTGCGGTTCCAAATATTTCTGAAGGAATAACTTTGGAATCCTGGAGCGAAACTCAGGAATATCTGATGGAGATGAGAGCGGAACTTGTAAAAAGTATTCAAAATATCAATCAGGTTATAGAAAATATGAATCATTATATCAAAAATAATACAATTATGACGAATGACAACGCACAAGTAAACAATCAGGTTTCAAGCGATGCCCTGGGCGGCATCCACATTCATTTCGGTGGTTCCTTTACGAATTATGGTACCTTGACCGGCAATGTAGTGAATCACAACTATCCTTCTGGTCAGCAGAATCCGTCTCAGAACGAGCAGCAGTCTCAGAATGCTCCTCAGTCTCAGAATGAGCCGCAGAATCAGTCTCAGAACAATCAGCAAACGGATTATGCCGGTTCTTCTGTATCTGCAACATCTTCAGCTTCTGATGCATCCTCGACTCCAGCTCCATCTTCAGCTTTTAATTCATCCTCTATCAATTCAGTGCTTATGAGTGCGAAAGGCAGGCGCATACTGGATGCATTGCGGGATATCCATATTCTCGACGAGCATTATGCGCCCGTAAATCTGTCGTGGGCGGAGATGGGGTATCTGGCTTATCAGATAGCATTCACGCTGGCGATAGATAATCTCTGGCAGGTGATGGGAGGCTTCTGGGGAAAGAATTCCAATTCGCTCAGAAGCGGATACAATCGGGCCAGACAGATGCCCAGCATTTCTGCCTTTGATGACCGGATCAAGGAGATTTTCAGATAAGCTATCCTGATTTTTCAGCCTGATTATAGCTTTATCGAGCCTGATTATAGCTTTATCGAGCCTGATTTTCGATTTCCAGCCTGATTATAGCTTTATCGAGTCTGTTTTTCGATTTCTCAGCCTGATATTCATAGTTCAGACAACTTTTTTTTAGTACTATGTAGTACGACCGTACCAAGTACGTACTAAATAGCTTTGATTTTTTCGCAGTACCTTTGCCCACGGATTTCAGAACAAGCCGAGTTCTGAGGTTCGTGGGCTTTTCGTGTTATGCCTTGTTGGCAGATTTCGGAGAGTATCCACCCGCTCTTTTACAAGGTTGATACAAAATAAAAAAAATAAAACGTGATAACATATTTATTATGTTTTCATATTTGTAATAACATGAATTATTAATACATTAAATTTCAATAAAGCTTATGACAAAATATCATTTTATTGCTCGCGGCAGTCTGGCCGTGGAGCTCAACAATGCCATTCATGTGATGGTATTCGATAATCCTGAGTTTGGTCAGGTACGTACGATACTTAATGAAAAGGGGGAACCGCTTTTCTGTAGTAAGGATGTTTGCGATGCGCTTGGGTATTGCAGATCCAATCAGGCTGTATATCAGCACGTTAACGAACATGATGCAGTGAAACACTGTATCGCCTCCAAGATCCGGGTGAGCTATAGCCACCGCAGAGAAGTGATTCAGAACCGACTGATGATCTTCGTGAATGAGAATGGACTCTACTCCCTCATCTTCGGTTCCAAAAAGAAGAGTGCCCAGCGATTCAAACTCTGGGTTACCTCCGTGGTGCTGCCCCAGATACGCAAGACGGGCGGTTATATCCCGGTGAACCAGGGCGACACGGAGGAGGAGATACGCCAAAAGGCGGAAAGCGTCTTCAGGAAAACCGAAAATATCCTGAGGAGCACCATCGAGGAGAAGACGAAACTCATCGCCGAACAGGATGAGCGCATCAGGCAGCTCAACGAGAAGGTGGGGCAGCAGGTGGTGAAAATCCAGAAGAGTGCCGAGGAGATTCTCTCGCTCGAAGGGGATATCGACCGACTGATGCCGAAGGCTTTCTATGCCGACAATGTGCTCGACTCCATCTCCTGTTTCACCACCACTCAGATAGCCAAGGAACTCGGGATGACTGCCCAGGAACTGAACCGTGCGCTCTGTTCCCTCCATGTGCAGTACTACCAGAGCGGTCAGTATCTGCTCTATGCCCACTATGCCCATCAGGGTCTTGCCAAGAGCCGTACGAGATATGGCACGGAGGATGTTTATGGGGGCTGCGGCCAGTATGCTGCTGAAGCGGGATCTCGTGTGAAAACCCAGATGTATCTCGTCTGGACAGAGAAGGGTCGCCGCTTTATCCACGACCTGGACCGAAGTCGCCTCCGCCTCTTGGGTTCCTATTCCGATAAGGGTTAAATCTTGTTAGTTTCATTCATTGGATTTTTTATTCATCGGATGACACGGAATTTTTATTCATCGGATGACACGGAATTAATTCGGAGGTTTCCTGCTGTGGCGATTACTCACGGATTTTCGCGGATGCGACTTGTTCGGTCGTTGCAGATACCCCCTGAGATCGGACAAAAGCGATTCACAGAGATTCTATAAAAAAATCTGTGAAAATCTGTGAAATCTGTGGGACAAAAAACTCTCACGAAGAAAATCTATGAAGAAACGAGACTTATACCCCTCGCTTTCGTTAAATCTTGCAAAAAAGGTGGTGGGTTCTATATACCCCCCCAAGTATTACTAAAACTTCTAAATAAATGATGAAAAAAGAAAATGAAAATCAGCGATTCCGTATCGCTTTCAATGGATTCCGGGGCGGCAATAAGGGGAGCATCACTTCCCAGCCTCTCTCGGAGTACGACAAAACCATCCGTTACCTCTGGGTACACGATGCAATATTGCAGATACGAGGCGAAAAGCCCATCCGCAGTATCAACAACCATGATGCTACAGCACTTGCCAAGGCTCAGCAGCGCATCAAAAGCCAGTTGCCCTTCCGCAGTGCCCATTATTACCAGTTCAAGGATAATAAGCGCCGTCAGGCAAACATCATCCCCGAAAGCTTCCTCTTTCAGACCACCATTGATGTGGACGAAAAGGAACTCGTAGAAAAGGCTTTGGAGCGGGCGAAGCTGCTGGATTCGCTCGATTTTATCCCTGATGATACAGGAGAACGAGGAGCAACGGCTGCTGCGGGAGGTTCTGATGCAGAGAATGAAAACAGAGCTGCTGCTGGAGGTTCTAATGATGAGACTGAAAACAGAGCAGCTTCTGGAGGTTCTAATGATGAGAATGAAAACAGGGCTGCTGCAGTGGGAAATCATGACGGGGATGAGGCTGTGACGGCAGACCAAAAAATCGAGAAAGGACAGAGAAATCCCGAGAAAGGACAGAGAAATCCCGAGAATGGACAGAAAAATCCCTGGAAGGGAATGCTCCTGCATTTGGAGTATTCCGCCCGCAAAAAGCTCCATATCGACATTCGTATGCCGATAGGCATGACCATCGAAGAAACGCAGCGAGCCTATTGTCAGGCGCTTGGGGTGCCGTGTGACGAGAGCTGCTTCTCGCCCGAACGCATCATCTTTATGACGGATGCCGACTCGGAAATCTACCGTTCCAGCGATTGGTATGCCCTTCTGCCAGAAGACGAAATCAATCTCCGAAGGGAAGCCTTCCGCAAGCGAGGTCTCGACATCGATGGACGGGCTTTGAAACAGGGAACTTTTTCTTCTTCCTTCGTCCACTCGTCCGGAAATCCCTCTCTTTCAGGAAGCAGCCAGTCTTCCGGAAAGGCTCCTCTTTCAGGAAGCAGTCAGTCGTCCGGAAATCCCTCTCTTTCAGAAAAAACTTCACAAAATCAAAAACATTCAAATTCAGAAAATCATGACAATCAACCGTTACTTTCCGGTGATAAGACCGGAGAAAAACAACCAGCTGTGGGAGGCGCTCAAGTTCCTCCTCATCCTGCTCCTCATCCTGCTGATAGCCACACCTCAACTGGTGTTGGCAGTGCTCCTGCTCATCCTGATGGGAGCCATCATGGAAATGATAAGAATCTTATCGCTTTCGACCTCTTTAGGGCGCAGGCTGGGTTGGCAGAAGTAGATATCAATGCCGTAGGTTCGCGCCACTCCTCGCTCCTCGCCATCATGAGTGCCGGAGCCAGCAGGATGATGGGCGAAGAGGAACTCAGAAGGGTGGTGGAGCAGCGCATGCCCGCCTTTGCACAGGAGCGTGACTGCCAGCAGCTCATCAGCGACTTCTATGCCCGCTATCACGACAGTTGCAAGCCCATGTCGCGCGAGGTGATCCGCATCAATGCGCAGGCTGAAAGGCTCGGCAGTAAGGAGATGGCGCAGCAGAACCAGGAGGAGGACTATCCCGCACCGCCTCCGATGCCCGAAAAACTGCCCGCTCTCATCGCCCTGCTCGTGAGTCGCACGCCCGAAGTCTATAAGCCAGCCGTGGCACATGCCGTGTTCCCGTCGCTCGCCACGCATCTCTGGAAAACCCGCTTCAAGTATATCGACAATGTGGAGCATGAGGCCACGCTGATGACCTGTCTGCTTGCCGGAACAGGAGCCGGAAAATCGTGCGTGCAGATGCCTATCAGTTATGTGATGGAAGATATCCGCAAGCGAGACCGGGAAAACCTGGCAAGGGAGAAAGCATGGAAGGACGAGGTGACCCGGAAGGGTGCCAACAAGGACAAGAGAAAGCGACCGGAGAATCTCGTGATTCAGGAGATAGATGCCGATATGACCAATCCAGCTTTCGTGATGCGAACGGCAGAGGCGCAAGAGCATTTTCTCTATACTTCGCTCAATGAAATAGACCAGTTTGATGCACTCCGTGGTCAGGGCAACCAGCAGTTCCGCATCATGTGTCTTGCCTTCGATCCAGCCAACCAGTATGGTCAGACCCGCGTGGGCACATCCAGCGTTACGGAGCGCGTCACCATCCGCTTCAACTGGAATGCATCTACCACCATCCAGAAGGGCTTGCGCTACTTCTCCCGTGTGCTCACCGATGGTCCTATCTCGCGTATCAATTTCTGTACGATACCCGAAAGAGAGATCGGAGCCGAGATGCCCGTCTATGGCTATTATGGTGATGATTTCCGTGAGGCTCTGCGCCCTTACATCGAAAATCTCTGTAAGACGAGCGGACTGGTGGAGTGTGATCAGGCCTTCCAGCTCGCTCTGAAACTGAAGGAGGAGAATGCCGATTTTGCCCGCATGACGCAGAACCGCATCTACGAGAATCTCAGTTTCCGAGCCAATGTCATTGCCTATCTGAAGGCCTGTGTGCTCTACGTGGCCAATGGTTGCAAGTGGGAGCCGGAGATGGATGAATTCATCCGCTGGAGCCTGCGCTACGACCTCTACTGCAAGATGCGTTTCTTCGGAGATGCCATTGCCAAGGCCGAGGATGGGGGCGTGAAATCGAGCCGTCGAGGACCAGCCAATCTCCTGCAGTTGCTGCCTGATGAGTTCTCCTATCAGGAGGCAATGGCCATCCGATTGGAGTATGGATTGGGACAGAAGGGAACACGAGTGATGATCAACAACTGGGTTCATCGGGGATATATTGAGCGGAAATCGTTCCAGTCTGCCAGTCAAGTCAAGACCGATGTCAATTTCAGTAATGTCAGTTTTGAAAATGACTATTTTATCAAACTAAAATATAGAAAAGATGGAATTAATATTGAAAAGAATTGCTAAGAAAAAAGAATATACCATCGGACGACTGTATATTCTGGGCGATGAGGATATGGAAGTGGGTGTCAACAACCGCGGAAAGTCGGTGAGGACCCTGAAGAATCCCGACCAGCTCAATCGCCAGACCTATTTTTGTGATACATTGGAGCCTACCTGGCGCAATCTCTTGGGCGTGAAGTTGCCGCCGCAGCTGGTGAACGAATCGTTGGGACGCCAGTCGAGCAAGAAGGCTCGCAAGGTAGTGGGGCTGACGGCCATTCCCGAGGGCAGTTACCCAGTGGTCATAACGAAATCGCCCCGCTTCCGTCGCTGGCTTCCGCTGCTGGTAGGCGTGCCGGGATTTAGTGGCATACGCATACATAGCGGCAACATGGCGGCAGATACGCGGGGCTGCATTCTTGTGGGTGAGAACACGATAGTGGGCAGGTTGACCTCCTCTCGTGCCACGCTGACCAAGCTCATCACCACCATCATGGCGGCGAGCGATCAGGGCGAGGCGGTCTGGATCACCATCGTCTGAATCTTATTGTTTACTTCACCAAAATCTTCTTGACAGTACCATTGCTCATCTTAACGATGTTGATACCCTTGGTCAGCTGAGCTTTGCGGGTACCGTTGGCGCTGTAGATAGAAGTAATTTCTGCATTCTTGAGATTGTCAGAGGTATTGCTGATACCGTTAGTGATGTCCTCAATCGCTTTCTTGGCAGCTGCAATAGCTGTCTTGAGCGTATTGATGTCATCATTGGAGGTATTGAAAGTACCCTTGGCAGTCTCCTGCAATGCAGTTTTGATAGCGCTCAGAACAGATTCCTGATCGTTCAGCTTCTCGTTCTTGAGCAGGTTTGCAGCCTCAGTGAAGAGGGAAGTATATTCTGCATAGACATCCTTCTGGTTGGTAGAAATGAAATACCAGTCGTTGTCTATAGAAGGTTTTGTGCTTGCCACGTATTTTTCACCGCTGACGCTGAAATAGGCAGTTTTTGAGCCTTTTGGTGCGATTTTTTTATATTTTGTGAGTTTATAGCTATTCTTTGTAGAACCTTCTACGATGGTAAAATCTGTTGCAGTTCTCTTGTCGTTAGAAGAAACCTCTGCATGCCACTGTAAGCCGGGAAATATATAGATATATCCCAAGAACAGGTGATCTTTTGTCTCGTTATCGCAAGTGAAACTACGAGTTTCATCGCCATTAATCGTCCAGACGTCTGCATCCTTGATATTTTTCACGGTAGCAGTCTTACCGGTGATAAAAGTCTTAGTAGCCACGTTGTAGATGTAAGCCTTCTGGCCATTACCAACGAGTTTTACAGGTTGGAGCCAAGAGCTTTCAGCAGCAGGAGCGAAAGTCTCATTCTCGTTGCTACCATTTTCATTGCCTTCAACAGTACCATTTTCAGTACCTTCAACAGTACCGTTTTCTGTGTTACCTGAAACATTCTGCGCAAGAGCAGTTGTGCCTACTGCCAGAAGGGCAGCGAGCATCATACCTTTGGCCATATTAGCCAGTGTGTAAATTTTCTTCATTTTTACTTGTTTGATTATTTATTATATTGAATACAATTCTTACCTGTACATGGGATGCAATTCTTTCCTGAATATGGGATGCAAATCCCTTGATATAGACTATAAATCTCTGTTTACTAAGAACTTAAAGATTATGTCGTTTACTTTCTGGCTGCAAAATTACGAAAAAAACTCGGAGAAACCAAATAGTTTCTAAAAAAAAGCTCTTTTAAAGGTAAAAAGGCTTTTTTAAAGGTAAAAAGGTAAAAAAGGGATATTGAAATGAGAAAGACGGGCAAATGAAAAATGAGAATGAGAAATGAAGAAAGAAATGGAAGGGGGAGGAAAGAAAAACAAAAAATACTCCCAGAGAATTCTCTGGGAGTATCGCCTCGCATAAAAACTGTCTCACGACAGCAATACGCCAAAAACAAAATGCTATATTTTTAAAGTTTATGCTTATTAAAGAGAAATATCTTATAAATCCCAGCCCACTGCACTGGCACCGAGTACCGCAGCAGAGCTGCCATCGAGAGTAGAAATCAAGAACTTAGCCTTGCCCCTGAAAATCTTCAATACACTCTTGTCGTAAGATTCCTTGAGAGGCTTCATCAGGAGGTCACCAGCCTTGGTAAGACCACCGAAGAATACGAATGCCTCAGGAGAACTGAACGCAGCGAAATCAGCGCAAGCCTCACCCAGCATCTTGCCAGTGAAATCATATACTCGCTTAGCCAAAGCATCACCCTTACCAGCAGCTACGCTGACATCATAAGAAGTAATGTCTTCTGGCTTCATATCGCGAAGTAAAGATGGCTCATCGCTCTTCTCAAGGAACTCACGGGCTGTGCGAGCCACACCAGTAGCAGAGCAGTAAGCCTCCAAGCATCCCTTACGACCGCAACCGCAGAGACGACCTTCCTCGCCGCGAACCATGATGACATGGCCCAACTCGCCTGCGAAACCATCGCAGCCATAGACCATCTTGCCATCAATCACAATGCCGGAACCAACACCCGTACCGAGTGTCACGTCGATGAAATTCTTCATACCACGAGCCACACCGTAGGTCATCTCGCCCAATGCAGCAGCGTTGGCATCATTGGTAAGAGCCACAGGCAGACCACCCAGCGCATCGCTGAAGAGCTTAGCCAAAGGCACTACACCATCGTGAGCCCAAGCCAGATTAGGAGCGAACTCGATAGTTCCGCTATAGTAATTGCCGTTAGGAGCACCGATACCCATCGCCTTGATCTTGTCGATACCACCCACGGTATCGATGATAGGCTGGAGAGCCTCCACGGCAGCTTTTACATAATCATTTACATCATCATAACCACCTGTCTTGATAGCAGTAGTGGCTTTTATTTCGCCACGTGCATCTACGATGCCGAATACGGAATTGGTACCTCCCAGATCCAAACCGATTACATATGGCTTAAGTGCATTCTCTGTCATGTTTTTCTTTTATTTAGTTAGAATTATGGTGCAAAGATATAAAAAAGTTTGTAACAAACAAAGTTTTACTCGAAAAAATTACAAGATATGGCCTTTTTTTTGTAACTTTGCGCCTTGTTATGAATTTAGTGTTTCCGATTCAGATAAATATACTTGATTTCATATTCAAGGGAATTATCATAGGTGTGATCGCCTCAGCCCCGATGGGACCTGTTGGCATCTTGTGTATCCAGCGCACTTTGAACAAGGGCCGCTGGTTTGGTTTCGTGACGGGTGTCGGTGCCGCTTTCAGCGATATCGTGTATGCCCTCTTCACGGGTTTGGGAATGAGTTTTGTGATGGACATTGTCAATAATGCCCAAAACAAGTTCTATCTGCAGATTTTCGGAGGCCTTCTGCTTCTGGTGTTCGGCGTATATTGCTTCAAGAGCAATCCTACGAAGAACATGCATCAGAGCAGCAAGAGGCAGGGCACGCTCTGGCACAATGCCATCACCGCCTTCTTCGTCACGCTCTCCAATCCGCTCATCGTGTTCCTCTTCATGGCCACCTTTGCCCAGTTTGCCTTCGTAGTGCCGGATATGCCGCTGGAGATGGGCGTGGGCTATCTGAGCATCATGTTTGGAGCGCTGCTGTGGTGGTTCGGTCTCACATGGCTCATCGACAAGATCAGGGGCAAGTTTGATACCAACGGCATCCTTATTATTAATAAGGTAATAGGAAGTATCGTGATCATCTTCTCGCTCATCGCACTCGTCGGAACCGTGTTTAATCTCTATCATCTCCCGGAATTCTAAGGGAGCATGCCCAATTTAACATTTAACATTTCACATTAAAAAAGATGTTTGTAGCTCAGGAATTAAAGAAGAAAAGTATAGCAGAATACCTTCTGTACATGTGGCAGGTGGAGGATATCATCCGTGCCTGCGGCTGTTCGCTCCCGGTTATCAAGAAGCACTATATCGAAAATTTTGATTTCACTCCGGAACAGAAGGAGGAGGAAATCGACTGGTTTGGCAATCTCATCCGCATGATGAATGAGGAGGGAAAGCGCGAATCGGGACATCTCAATATCAACAAGGTGCTGCTCCAGGATGTGATCGACCTGCACGGCATGCTGCTACAGAGCACCAAGTTCCCTATCTATAATGGCGAATATTACAAGGTGCTGCCATTCATCGTGGAACTGCGCAACAGGGGCGACAAGGACGTCAACGAGATAGAAACCTGTCTGGATGCCCTCTACGGAGTGATGCTGCTCCGACTGCAGAAGAAGCCGATTACCCCGGAAACAGAGCGTGCCATCAAGGAGATAACCACCTTCGTGGGACTGCTCAGCGACTATTATATCAAGGATCGCACCGAGGGATTGAAATTTGACGACGACGACATGTAGTTATACATTATTATATATACATTTTAAAATCATATAAATCATAGATGAAAGAAATAGAAAGAAGAAGAACGTTTGCCATTATCTCTCACCCGGATGCTGGTAAGACAACATTGACCGAGAAATTCTTGCTTTTCGGTGGACAGATACAGGTGGCTGGTGCCGTAAAGAACAATAAGATACGCAAGTCTGCCACTTCCGACTGGATGGACATCGAGAAGCAGCGTGGTATCTCTGTATCTACTTCTGTGATGGAGTTTGATTATCTCCCAGACGGACAGTCTGGCGAACCATATAAGGTGAACATCCTCGATACTCCGGGTCACCAGGACTTCTGCGAGGATACCTACCGCACACTTACTGCCGTGGATTCTGCCATCATCGTGGTGGATTCTGCCAAGGGTGTGGAGGCGCAGACCCGCAAGCTGATGGAGGTGTGCCGTATGCGCAATACGCCGGTTATCATCTTCATCAACAAGATGGACCGCGAGGGTCGTGATCCGTTCGACGTGCTCGATGAGCTGGAGGAGGAACTCAAGATTTCCGTTCGCCCGCTCTCATGGCCTATCGGACAGGGCGCCCGATTCAAGGGTGTATATAATATCTACGAGCATCAGCTCAACCTCTTTACGCCTAACAAGCAGCGCGTAACCGAAAAGGTGGAGGTGGATGTGCAGTCTGAGGAGCTCGACCAGCGAGTAGGCGAGCGCGAGGCTGCCCAGTTGCGCGAGGAACTGGAACTGGTGGATGGCGTATATCCTGAGTTTGACGTCGAGACCTACCGCTCTGCCGAGGTGGCTCCTGTGTTCTTCGGTTCTGCATTGAACAACTTCGGTGTGCAGGAACTCTTGGACTGCTTCGTTCAGATAGCTCCATCGCCAAGACCTACCAAGGCTGAGGAGCGCATGGTGGAGCCTGAGGAGCCTAAGTTTACGGGTTTCATCTTCAAGATTACTGCCAATATCGACCCTAACCACCGTTCCTGCATCGCATTCTGCAAGATCTGTTCGGGCAAGTTTGTGCGCAATCAGCCTTACTATCATGTGCGCCTCGACAAGACCGTGCGTTTCTCTTCGCCAACCCAGTTTATGGCGCAGCGCAAGAGTACCATCGACGAGGCTTATCCGGGCGATATCGTAGGTTTGCCAGACAATGGCATCTTCAAGATTGGTGATACGCTGACCGAGGGTGAGAAGATTCACTTCCGCGGTTTGCCATCCTTCTCTCCACTGCTCTTCAAGTATATCGAGAATGATGATCCGATGAAGAGCAAGCAGTTCCAGAAGGGATTGGAGCAGCTGATGAACGAGGGTGTGGCACAGTTGTTTGTCAACCAGTTTAATGGTCGCCGCATTGTAGGAACCGTGGGTCAGCTTCAGTTTGAGGTGATCCAGTACCGTCTGGAGAACGAGTATAATGCCAAGTGCCGTTGGGAGCCAGTTCACTTGCATAAGGCATGCTGGATAGAGGCCGACGACGAGAAGGAATTAGAGAGCTTCAAGAAGCGCAAGTACCAGTACATGGCGAAGGATATCGAGGGCAGGGATGTGTTCCTGGCCGATTCAGGCTATGTATTGAGCATGGCGCAGCAGGATTTCGAGCATATCAAGTTCCATTTTACTTCGGAATTCTAATAATATAAAAGGATAACTTTTAAAAAATAATAAGAGATGATAGATGAAATGGCAGAAAAACCGGGCGCAATAGCCAAAATGGTAGCGTGGCAGAAGGAGCATATCTCCGATCGCCAGATGACGCTTATCCTGGCTTTTGTCATCGGTCTGCTTGCCTCCGTTGCCGGATTTTTCCTGCATAGTATCGTGCACGAGATACAGATATTGCTCACTTCGGGTTTTGAGAAAAGCACCTACAATCTGCTTTTTCTCTTGTTTCCTATCGTGGGTATCTATCTTACCTCGCTCTTTATCAAGTATGTGGTGCGAGACAATATCTCTCATGGTATCACGAGAGTGCTCTATGCGATTTCTACCAAGCAGTCGAAGCTGAAGGGCCACAACTGCTGGTCGTCGGTAGTAGCTTCTGGTATCACCATTGGATTCGGTGGATCAGTAGGAGCCGAGGCGCCGATTGTGCTCACGGGTTCAGCCATCGGAAGTAATCTGGGACAGATATTCCGCATGGACAAGAAAACGATGATACTGCTCGTAGGATGCGGTGCGAGTGCCGCCATTGCTGGTATCTTCAAAGCCCCAATCGCAGGTCTCGTCTTCACGCTTGAGGTGCTGATGGTAGATCTCTCGATGGCATCATTGCTGCCTATCCTCATCTCCTGTGTTACGGCCACCTGTTTCAGTTATATCCTGATGGGTGAAAAATCGCTCTTCGATTTCACGCTTACCGACCCATGGGAGCTCGACCGTGTGCCGGCGTGCATCCTGCTGGGCGTATTCTGCGGTTTCGTGAGTCTCTACTTCATGAGAACCATGTCGGCCTGCGAGGGATTCTTCGCCAAGTTGAAGCAGTATCCGTATGTCAAACTGCTCTTCGGAGGCATCATCCTGAGCAGTCTCATCTTCCTCTTCCCATCGCTCTATGGCGAGGGATATTCGGCAGTCAACATCCTGCTGAAGGGTAGAACAGAGGCCGACTGGGACATGGTGATGAGCAATTCGCTCTTCTATGGTCACAGTCAGTTGCTCGTGCTATATATCGGACTGGTAACCTTCACCAAGGTGTTTGCCACCTCAGCAACCAATGGTTCCGGCGGTTGTGGTGGAACCTTTGCTCCATCGCTTTTCATCGGCGGTTTTGCTGGCTTCTTCTTCGCCCGCATCTGGAACATCTACAAGTTAGGCGTCTATATCCCCGAGCAGAACTTTACGCTGATGGGCATGGCAGGCGTGATGACGGGCGTGATGCATGCACCGCTGACGGGCATCTTCCTGATAGCCGAACTGACAGGCGGTTACCTGCTTTTCATCCCACTGATGATCGTGTGCATCTGCTCGCTGCTTACCATCAGCATCTTCGAGAGCCACAGTATCTATGCGCTTCGACTGGCAAGGGAAGGCAAGTTGCTTACCCACCATATCGACAAGGCTGCCCTCACGCTGATGGGTATGCAGAGCGTGGTGGAGAAGGACTATCATCCGGTAAGTCCCGACCTGCCGATGGGCAAGTTGGTGTCAGAAATCAGTCGCAGCAACAACAATTTCCTTCCGGTAGTCAATCAGGCTGGCGTCTTGCTGGGCATCATCGATATCACCCGCATCCGTCACATCATCTTCCGTTCGGAACTCTACACGCGCTTCAAGGTAAAGCAGCTGATGCTCCAGCCTTCAGCCGTGCTCAGCGATCACGAACCGATGCAGGAAGTGATGAAGAAATTTGACGAGACCGATGCCGCCCAGTTGCCTGTAGTGGATGTGAACGGCGTGCTGAAGGGATATATCAGCCGTACCCGCCTTTATTCGACTTATCGCCAGATTGTGGCGGATATGTCGGCGGAGTAAAAGGTTGCTTTCAGAATGAGATAGTCTTCAGAAAAAGAGATAGTCTTCAGGGGGCAGTCTTTTGAGAGTTTTGGCCTTCGGCAAAGCGCTCCGATATTTGTAAACTTGCATTTTTTTAAAACAATAGGAAAATGGAGAAAAAAGATTTAAGAATCGTATTTATGGGAACCCCGGAGTTTGCGGTGGAATCCCTCAAGAGCCTTGTAGAAGGCGGATATAATGTGGTGGCTGTAGTAACCCAGCCCGACAAACCGGTGGGTCGCCATCAGGATACTCTTCAGCCTTCGCAGGTCAAGCAATATGCCTTGTCGAAGGGCTTGCCAGTATTGCAGCCGGTGAAGATGAAGGATCCGGAATTTGTAGAGCAGTTGCGCAGTTATCAGGCCGACCTGCAGGTGGTGGTAGCTTTCCGAATGCTGCCAGAGGTGGTATGGGATATGCCTCGCTTCGGCACCTTCAATGTGCATGCAGCCCTTCTTCCTCAGTATCGCGGTGCTGCCCCTATCAACTGGGCTGTCATCAATGGTGAGACGGAGACTGGTGTCACCACTTTCTTCCTCGACCACGATATCGATACCGGTCGCATCATCATGCAGAAGCCATTCGCCATCCCCGACGATGCCGATGTAGAGTATGTTTATGACGGACTGATGCACTTAGGCGCTGAGATAGCCGTAGAGACCATCGACCGCCTGATAGCATCCGACGGTAATATCGACTCTATGCCGCAGGACGAGATGATCACGACAGACACCGTGCTTCATTCTGCTCCGAAAATTTTCAAGGATACCTGCCGTATCGATTTCAATCAGCCAGCCAAGAAGGTGTATGACTTCATCCGTGGTCTTTCGCCATATCCAGGCGCCTGGACCGAGATTCAGAAGGAAGGCGGTAAGGCGCAGGTGCTGAAAGTATTCAAGACTTCCAAAACCGGAAAGGCAGTTGCCGGTTCTTCTGCAAACGCCGCTGCAGTAGAGAATGTCGCTTCTTCAAAGAATGTCGCTTCTTCTGTAGTAGGAACTTTGAGAGTAGAAGGCAAGAGCCTGCAAATAGCTTGTGCAGACGAATGGCTCCAGCTCGACACAATCCAGATTAGTGGCAAAAAGAGAATGGAAGCCCGTGATTTCCTCAACGGAATGAGAGATATCGAGCAGTACAGAAGTATTTAATAAGGGAAGTGCTTTCACCTTAATATATAATCAAGAATTGGTTTTTGAGGTGCAAAGAATTTCTTGTAAATAGAAAATTGGTTTTTGAGAAACAAAGGACTTCATGAAAATCAAGAATCGTTTTGAGAGATAAAGGACGAATCAAATCCTTCATATATAAGAAAAAAAATAATAAAGGAGAATAAAAAATGACTCAACAGGAAGATATTAAGAATGCAATAGAATGCATGCGCAAGGGTGGAGTGATTCTCTATCCTACAGATACCGTTTGGGGTTTAGGTTGTGACGCTACTAACCCAGAGGCAGTGGCAAAGGTTTACAAAATAAAGCAGCGCGACGACAGTAAGGCGCTTATCTGTCTGGTGGATAGTGCAGACCGTATGGCGCGTTATTTCCGCAATGTGCCTCAGGTGGCTTGGGATTTCATCGATGTAGCCATGCCTGTGAAGCCAACTACCATCATCCTCGATGATGCTACGGGTGTAGCCAACAATCTGGTGGCAGAGGATGGCAGTCTTGCCATGCGAGTAACTTTCGAGTCTTTCAGCAAGGAACTCTGTTATCGCTTCCAGAAGCCTATTGTGAGCACCAGTGCCAATGTGAGTGGTGAGCCTGCAGCGCAGAACTATCGTGATATTGTCCCAGAATTGTTGGAGCAAGTAGATTATGTTTGCTGGACCCGTCGCCAGGAGCATAAGCCTCACACTCCATCCAGCATCGTGAAGATAGCCAAGAATGGAGAGGTGACGATTATCCGATAAAGTTAATCTTCAAAGAAACGAAAAGAGGATGTGTTGTAAACTTATGACACACCCTCTCTTTTCTATTAAATATTTATTTTTTCGGGAATCCCTTTACTTTCGGTTTCCGTTTTCGTTCTGTAAATCCTGCTTTTCCGAAGAATCCTCATTTTCCAGATATTCTTCTTCCGTTATCTCTTCTTCCCATATATCATCTTCTTCCGTTATCTCTTTTTCCAATATATCCTCTTCATTTGTCACTTCTTCGTCCAACATTTCCCCTTCATCTTCCTCCTCCTCCTTTTCCTTTTTTCCGAAGTCAGGATCTATTTTGAGGTAGTTGGTAACCAGGAAGGTGATTACGCAGCATGCCATCACGACGATGAAGAAATGGCGGTATCCCAAGATGTCTTTCAGATAACCCGAAACCATGCCCGGAAGCATCAGGCCGAGATAGGAAATACCGGTACAGATGGAGTAGTGAGAGGTCTTGAACTTGCCCTGACTGTAGAATAGCATGTAGAGCGTAAGCACTGTGAAGCCTAACCCATAACCGAACTGCTCTACGAACAGGCAGGAGGACACCATCACGATATCAGAATTGAGCGAATAGCTAAGATAGATATAGACGGCATCCGGCAGGGTGATGGCGCAAACCATTGGCCACAGCCACTTCTTCATACCGTCGCGGCTCACTAAGATACCTCCGATGATGCCACCCAGAAGGAGACCGATGAGACCAACCGTACCATTGGCAAGTCCGTATTCCTGCGGTGACATGCCCAGACCACCCTGCGAGTTAGGGCGAAGGATGAAAGTCTTGGTCATTGTATTGAGCAAAGCCTCCGGGAAGCGGTAGAACAGCAGGAAGAGCATCACGATGACCGTCTCTCTCACTCCGAATTTCGTAAAGAAAGTGCGGAACATATTCTTCAGTTCGTGAGTCACTTCGCCCACAGTTCTCTCCGTCTGCACATCCTCTTTCGGCGTAGGCATCAGGCGGCTATGGTAGAGCCACAGACCGATGAAGATGCCAGCTAATCCGTAGAAAATCAGTGCCCACGAGAAGCTTATCTGATTGCGGAACATCACCTGCAGCACACCAGCCAGCATCACTAAGAAACCATTCACAAAGATGATGGCGAGGCGGTAGAAGGTGTTGCGCAGACCCACAAACTTCGTCTGGTTGTGCTCATCCAGCTCTATCATATAGAAGCCGTCGGCAGAGATGTCGTGGGTGGCGCTGCAGAAGGCGATGAGGAAGAAGAAGCACATGGTGGCCTGAAACCAGAAAGCCGTAGGCAGCGAGAACGCAATGCCTGCCAGTGCAGCTCCGATGAGCGCCTGCATCGTAAGTACCCACCAGCGCTTCGTTTTCAGCAGGTCGATGAACGGGCTCCACAAGGGTTTGATCACCCAGGGAAGCGCCAGCCATCCTGTATAGAGACCCACTTCGGCATCCGTGAGTCCCAACTGCATATACATCACTACAGAGAGAGTTGTCACGATCACGTTGGGCAGTCCCTCTGCAAAATATAGGGTAGGGATCCATGCCCATGGATTCCTGCTATTCTTCTTTGTTACCATTTTATCCATTAGATATTATTTATCTTTTGTCCATTAGATATCGTCCTGTTTCTTAGACATCGCTTGTCTATCAGAAATTAGACCTTACTCGTAGATCAGAAAGGACTCTATCCTTAGACCTTACTTGTAGATTTTCTTGATTTCTGCTCCCTGATAGTATCTCAGCAGGATATCATCGTAGGAGTATCCTTCGTTGCCCATCACGGCAGCACCTATCTGACAGAGACCCACTCCGTGTCCCCATCCGGCTCCGATCAGTTCGAAGCGCTGAGGAACCTGGTTCTCGTCCAGATCAAACTTATCTACCACGAAAGCCGAACTGTAGAGATGGCTGTCGCTCAAGGCTCTGCGTATTTCCAGTTCCTTGCCGATGGTGAAAGTCTTTTCGGTACCGATAATCTGCAGTTTGCTGATGCGTCCGCTCGTACCGCGTTCCACAGCCTTCATGTCGAGGATGCAGCCGAAGTTCATCTTCAGTTTCTCTTCGAGCAGCTGCTGCAGTTTCTCCTGAGTCAGCGTCACCTTCCAGCGGTAGAAATCGGCAGTCTCCTGGTCATAGTCGTTTAATACTTCCGAGAGCACTTTTCTGTCTGTAGTATTGCAGAAAGCAGGCGGGTTGGAGCGGATCCAGCGGTCAGCTTCTTCCTCCTGAGTCAAGTCAGGAAGTCTGTATTCAGAATCCATCAGAGCCTTTGAACCCTTCAAGTTCTCAGTATCTCCATCCTTCAGTCCCTCTGTATTTCTTGCGTCCTTCAAGCACTCGGCATTCATAGAACTCTTCAGTCCTTTCGGCTTGATTCCCAAAGCAATATCCCTCACAGCAGAGAGATAACTCTTAGGCGTGTTCTCCCAGCAATATTGGAATTCCTCGGTGATACCGCCGCAGCACTTGGAGAATCGGGCATCGCAGATTTCCTCGCCATCCATCAGAATCTGTCCCTTGGTCTGGCGGATAGCTTCTGCCACATGCGGAGAAGTCTCCTTGGTGATGCCCTGGTAGCGCTGGCAGTGGTCGTCGGCGCAGACATCAAAGATGGTGTGGTCTTCGCGGTCGTACCAGCGGATGAGCATGTCGTCTTTCTTGACAAAAGAGAAAAAATTGTTGCCGCTCTCAGCCACGTCTCTGCGCTTTTTCATCTGTGCCAGGAGCCATGAACGGGAAATCACGGCATGCGCCTTGAGGAGTTCAAGACTGGAGGTGGCACTCATCTCGCTGGATATCACGCTCTCCAGATACTTCTCTACAGGAAGCTCGTTGATGGCGCAGATCTTGTCTGATTCTACCACAAAATGGAGCGTACCTAAGAAGGTCTGTGTTTCCTTGCGTTCCCAGTGGAAGTTGACGCCGATAGTGACATCGCTCAGTGAGAAGGAGGCATCGCAGCTCTGCGGATGGAAGGTAAGCGAACTGTACTGATTGCCGTTCCAGAGCACACCTCCCTCGGAGAATTCCACTTCCTGCTCGCCCGTAACCACCTCGCCCTTGGCAAGGTAAGGCTTGTTGAGCGAGAAGTGAATCTTCTGACCGCTCACGATGCCCACAGAGACATTCGGCTGCTTGCCGTTATTATATAATGTGGAAGTAGTGACGGTACTTTCCTCAGCCTCCTTGGCAGCCTTCAACTTATGGATGATGCATTCCATCTTCTCGCCGGAAATGCCGCATTCCTTCAGGAGAGCCTCAGCCTTCTCCTCGGTGAGCTTGCGAAAATCCTCTTCGCGTGGCGTAATGATGAGTCCCGACATATCGAGGGCTCCTGGAGAAACCATGATCTGGGCATCGCCATCGGCAAAGTAGGCTTCCGGACGGTGCTTCTCTCTTGGAATCACGATACTGATATATTCATCACCTTTGCGCCAGGCCACGATGTTCATCATCGGCTCAGTCTCGTCGCCGCGCTGAGGCATCGCACTGTAGAGGCGCTTGAAGAGCATCTCGTCGCATTCCTCGCTCTTGGAGATAATCACGAAGGCTGGAACGGTATAGTCGCGGATGGCTGCTATCTTCTCCTCGTCGTTCAGGCAGATGATATCTGTCAGGTTGCGTGAGAGGCGCTGCCAGTTGTTCTGCAGTGGAAGTATGCCGCTGGTTCCTGCCTGGAAATGCAGATGGTCTGGAGCCGAGGCACCGCACTTCGGACCGTTGTAGAATACCATCAGTTCGCTGTGCAGACTCAGGAATCGGTGCATCTCGCCATAGTTCTTGAAGATGGCCTGCGGCTGATGCTTGCGTGCCGGAATCGTGAAATGTACCGGAAGGATAGGGAACGGATTGACCAACAGGTAGAAACGTTCGTCTATCTGCTTGGACATCTGTACCTTCGGACGGTTCTTCTCGCAGAGGAAGCATGGGCGCTCATCGAGGGTCTTCTTGTCTATCTTGGCACCTGTGCTCACGATGCGGGCAGGGTTCCATTGCAGTTTGAGAAAATCGGAGAGAGTCTGGCTCTCCACGTGCTTCAGGTCGCGGTAGCGATGGCGGGCATCCTCCCATCTCTCCAACTGGCGGTTGAAGAAGCGTGAGATACTGCTGTCTTCCATAATGTCGGCCTTGCCCTGCAGCATCTGCTGGCGTGCCTTCAGTTCCATCGTGCGCAGACGGTCTTTATAGAGATTGTTGGCATTCACCTTTTCGATACTCAGAGCGGCATCACTGTTGCCTCCCCAGCGGCGGCAGAGGTACAGTTCATCATAGATTCTTCCGATTCTGTATCGGCGAGAGAAGGCAAGTCCTAAGGCGTAGTCTTCGCCATAAGACGTGTTAGGGAACTGTATCTGTCTGACGAGCGGTGTGAAGAATGCTCTCGGAGCACCCAATCCGTTGATGCGCAGTGCGTTGTTGCAACCGTTTTCCTCGGTCCATTCCTTATGGTCTATCAGTCCTGGAGGCAGGGTGTTGAGGTCGAAGTCACACATGCGGTACGAGCCGATCATCATCGCTGCCTTCTGGTTGTGAAAGGCATCTACGATTTTCTGGAGAGTCTTCGGAGACGAATAGAGGTCGTCGCTGTCCAACTGGACTGCAAACTTGCCGCAGTGCTCGCTATTGATGGCTACATTCCAGCAGCCGCCGATGCCGAGATCGTTTCTCTCTGGCACAATCTGTACGAGTCGCCCCGCCTGTTTGTCGTTTCTGGCTTCCATCTCGTGAGCGATTTCATCAAGAATCTCGCCAGTGCGGTCGGTAGAATGATTGTTGACCACGATGACGTTGAACTTGAAATTGGCTTTCTGGCTCAGCGCACTCTTCACGGCATCCGCGATGGTCTTCTCTCTGTTGAAAACCGGGATGATCACAGAAGCCTCGTAGAAGAATTCCTGCTCGCCGAAATCCGGCTGGCGATAAAAGCTGGTATCGATGAGGGCTCCCACCTTGTTGAGATGCTGTGTGCAAGCCTTTTCCATCTCTATCTGCACCTCTCTGTTGCGAGGGTTCACATAGTCGAATTGCTTCTCGCCGCTCTTTCGGTTATCGAGTTCATCTTCTGTATAGAGGAATTCATTGAGATGAAAAATCTCTCCCACGCGGCTCAGGTAGAGACGGAGGTCGTAGAGGCCCGCATATTGATAGTCAGCTCTGTCCTGCTGGGCGATGAAGTCACGGAGGGCTTGCGCCTTGATGAACCAGAGGCTTCCGAAATCGAAGTCGTCGCGAAGGCTACCAGACTGGTAATCAATAACCGGATGCTTGATCAGCTTGCCGGTATTCGCTTCTTGTTCAGCTTTCAGTTTATGAGTTTCTGCTCCATCCACTTTTGCTTCATGAGCTTCTGCTCCATCTTTTTCTTCTTTTCCTCCAACTTTTGCAGCCTCTTTATCTTCTTTAATCAAGGAATAATAGTCGGAGTAAACCATGACGGCTCCCGTATCGTCAGCCGTGCGGAGGAATCGTTCCAGGGCATAGAGTCCCCATCTGATCGGAGTAGTCTTGGTGCAGATCATCACATAGTCGGCATCGGTGTTTTCAGCAATGCTTTCTACCGTGTTGCTGCTTTCCAATCGGTCAATGACTACGAAGGTGCATCCATCAGGCACTTGGTGATGGGCTGCAAAATCAGCACTCACCAGGAGATTGATATGCTGAACCGTCTTGTTGTCATGAAGTTCCAGAAGTGCGCTTTGGGCTACTTCAATGTCTTCACAAGGTAAGAAAAGGTCTATTTTTTCTCTCATTTCTTTGTGTTATGTTTTTGCGTTTCGGCTCCCTTTCCGGAGGTCAAAACGGTATTTTTTATCTATATTTTAGCTTATTATATTAAAATATGTGGCAAAGATAACAATTTTTCGCCAAAAAATACTATCTTTGCACTATGAATGATGAAAAAAAATATCTTTTGGGGCTTACCCTTGCTGAATTGAAGCAAGTGGCTAAGGACTTGGGTATGCCTGCCTTCACGGGTGGGCAGATGGCTAAATGGCTCTATGAACAGCATGTGAAGAGCATCGATGAGATGACTAATATCTCGAAAGCTAACCGTGCCAAGCTGGCCGCAGAATATGAGATAGGATGTGCCGGATATACCGATGCACAGCACTCCGTAGATGGTACCATCAAGTATCTCTTCCCTACACGCAG
>ULYQ01015741.1_pt1 | contig 24268 bp, 27 predicted proteins | sample 1962271 | NCBI WGS metagenome assembly ULYQ01 (sample SAMEA4835865, study PRJEB28245) | human gut metagenome | biome: gut microbiome; material: fecal sample | place: Denmark | collected 2008
GGGGGGTAACGCAGTTAAAACAGAATCCGCATCCACAAAAGTGTGTTGCAAATGTTTTTGATTAATCCAAACGCCGCCGTGTTTTTCGCCCGGGCAAATATCTGCATTTTCATAAGTGCGCACATCAAGCGCTTTGTCCGACAAAAATGATTTTTAGCTCGCTTTAATTAAAAAAGCCGCATCGTCTGGATGGATAAAATTTGTGTTGATTGGCATCGTTTTGTTGCTAAAAATCCACGGTCAACCAATTATTTTTTTGAAAATTATTTTTCAAAGCTTTCAAAAAAATTCTATGTTCACCGTGGAAAATTGAAATTTTATTTTGTGGCGTTGTCTGGTTTTAAGTTTTTGGTAGGAATTGGCAAAATTTCGCTTTTATCCATTTTGGCAGCCGGTTTTGCAGGAAGTGTCTCATTCGGTGCAATTTCGCCTTTTTGCGGCTCTTCGCCCACGTGCAAATCGTTTTTCAAACTTTCAACCGATTTATCGCCGAAGCCTTTGACCTTTTTCAAATCATCCACCGACTGAAACGCACCATTTTGCTCGCGGTATTCAATAATGCTTTTGGCTTTTGTAGGCCCCACGCCTTTTAAAGTTTCTAATTCTGCTTGGGTTGCGGTGTTTAAATGCACCGCCGCAAAGGCAAAGTTTGCGCCAGCAAAAAACAAAGCGATCATTTTTAATAAAAATTTCATTGCTTTCTCCAAAAAATTGAAAATTCTATATAAAATCCGCGATTTTCACAAAGTAAGCTAATGCCTTTTGGCTCTATTTCATTGACGGAAAAAAACGCAAGCTCACTGTTTTTTAAAAAAAATAACGGTTCACCGTGGATTTTTATAAAATTTAGTTTTTTTACAAAGGAAAAAGCAATGAAACAACGCATCAAAAAGATTTTTCAATTAAAAAAAATTCACTCGGGCAATTTAGCCGTGGGCGATGTGCAGCGGACAATGATTACTAGTTTTAGCATTCCAATCTTAGAGCGTTGCCGTATTTTGCTGGGTTCTGCGCCTATATCTAGTATAAATGAGGGGGGGGGGGGTAACCGCCGAATTTCAAACCATCCGCACGGTTTTTTATTTTTTTAAATGTCCGTTTTTTAAAACTACAAAAACAAGCATTGCGCAAAAAAAATATGCGTTAAGCACTGCACCTTGGGGCGATACCGATTTTTGCACCATCGGAAGATATGCTTTGCGTTGTTCTGATTTAAAAGAAAAAACTTTAAAACTTTGTGAGAATTTGCCAAAAGAAGACCAAGCGTTTGTGGCTCGCCAAGTGGCGCTTTCAAAAGAGACGTGGGAATCACGCAGTTTTTGTGTGCGCAATTTAACTGAAAAAGAACGTGCCGACCACAATCGTTTAGAAAAAGAATTTTTTCCAAATATTTTAAAAATAACCGATGATTTATATTTTTATGACGGTTATTTTTTACCAAAATCTGCATTCGGTATTTCAACATTTTTTTATAAACATTGTTTGCGTGAAATGTTTCCGCCGAATGTTTTAAATAAAATCCGCCAAAATAATATTGTGGATGTTGGTGGTTTTATTGCCGATTCAGCAATTATTTTTGAAAAAGAATTTTGTGATAAAACAATATATTCTTTTGAACCGATGCGTGAAAATTTTGAAACAATGCAAAAAACAATGGCGTTCAATCGTTCAAAACGCATTGTTGCCATCAATAAAGGTTTGGGCGCACAAAATGAAACCCGAAGCATTTCAAAAAATGGCGGCGTCTCATCAATTTTATATAATACGACCGATGAAAAAGAAACAATTGAAATTACAACGCTGGATGAATTTGTTGCGCAAAATAAGTTGAAAATCGGTTTTATAAAAGTTGATACCGAAGGTTTTGAACAGCTGTTTTTAGCAGGCGCTAAAAAAACTATTTGCGAACAAAAACCTGCGCTTTTAATTAGTATTTACCATTCACCAGACGATTATTTTAATATTAAACCTTTAATTGAAAGTTGGAATTTGGGTTATAAAATGCGCATTCACAAAGGAACGGATTTTACATTAAGTGTGGAAACCGCCTTGTATTGTTATTTGCCCGAATAAAATATTCAAAAAACCACGGTCAACAAAAATTTTTTTCAAAAAAACTTTTTGTTGACCGTGGATTTTTTTAAATTAAACAAATTAAATCATTTAATTTAATTTAAAAAATTATTCAACTGGCACCAACAAGGAAGGTGCGCCAAAACCTTTTAATTGGGCATTGGATTGTTCAAAATACGCACGCCAAAAGGTTTCTAAGTTTTTCATCGTTTTGGGGTCGCGGTAAACTTCGGGTTTGCCTTTTTCCGCCGTGATTAACCCCGCGCCCAAAACATAAACGCGCGCACCTGCAAAATCAGCAAAAAGTTGGTTGGCATCCACTTTTTTTAATTCCGCCTGCGCGTTGATATTGCGCACGTTTTTGTGGGCGTAAAAACTTGAAATGCTTGAATTTTCAAGCATATCGGAGATTAAAAACAACACTTTTTGCGGCGCAGTGCTTAGTTTTACGCGCTCGGACAAAGCCGAGAGAGAACTTAAAACATCCGAATTTTTCAAATCTTTTTGCGTGTTTTGAAAGGCATTGGCAAGTGCTTCGGCGGCAATTTTTCTGCCGTATTTTTTTTGGCGATCCAAGCATAAATCAAAGTTTTTTAATTTTTTAACACCAATGGATGAACGCTGAGCCTTTTCAATGCCCGTTTGCAAAGCGCCTTCTGCCAAAACTTCCAAGTAGCGCCCTTGCGAAAATGCCGAAAAAACGCCCAACACAAAGGCATTGCCCGGCTGAATGAGGGCGGATACGCGCTGGCGCACATCGTTTTGCAGCGATGCATTCAACAGCGTGGTTTGGTCAATAAAAATAAAAACTTCTTTTTGCGGCGCGGGCGTTTGAATTTCGGCGGAAAGTCCTGTTTTGGCGTAACAATCGGGAATTTCAGCAAAGACGGGCGCGCTGGCAAAAAGCGCCGCGCAGAGTGTGAAAGTGGCAAGGGTTTTGCGCATTTTTTTACCTCTTCTTAAAACAGCTCGGCTTCTTCACGTGCTTCTTTGCGTTCTTTTAAAAACGCTTTTAATTCGTCCGTTTTTGCCGATTCAGGCAAATTGCGGTAGTAGACAATTTCTTTGTCTCTATCATTCAACAATTCCAAATGCGCTTTGATTTCTTCAAAACTCGGCACATTGTCGTTATTTGGCGCATTATCAATGGTTTGTGGGGAAGGCAAAACGGCAGGTTTTTCTTCTTCTTGGGATTTTAATGCGGGCGGCGTTTCTTCCACAATTTGTGGGGTGTGGTGAACAACTTCCACGTTGGGCGTTGCCGATGTTTCTTGCGGTTTCTCGGTTTGATTGGGCGCAATTTTGATGCCCTTGTCGTAATCCAAATAATCCACAAAGGATTTTGACGTTTGAAAATTCAATCCGTCAATGGCTTTTTTGGCTTGCAAAGAACGCCATTTGGTTAAACTGGCTTGCGCATATTTGATGGCAAGTGCTTTGTTTTTGTAACTATTGAAATCGGGATAATCCAAAACATGTTCGTAAGCAGCGAAAGATTCTCTGCCCACAAAAGCCGATTTGCGACCAACCACAATGCCCACAATCTGTGTGATGATGAAAATAAACGCCAACATAATGAAAGCCGCAATCCCTTCTTGGCGTGTGGCGGATTGAATTTCCGAAAAGGCTTTGTTGTCCGCCGCTTGTTGTGGTTCGGTGATTTCGTCCGGCAACACCATTGCAAACGGGTCGGCAGAAGATGCGCTTTCTTCTTGTTGCAAAGTTGTTTCGTTCGTTAAATCTCGTTCCATGGCGTTGTAGCGCATCCACGTGGAGGTAGTAGCAATGACCACAATGGCAATAAAGGTAACCCATCGCATAAAACTTGATTGTTCTACTCTATCAATACGATTTAAGGCACGTTGATAGTCGGGGTTGTTTTTGCCATCTTCTGTGAGTTTATCTTTATCTTGTTGGTCAGCCAAATCAACCTTCTCATTATTGAGATTTTTGTCCTTGTTTTCTTTTTTTAGCTTGATGTAATAGTTGATTTTCCTTGCGCAATACCATTCTTTGCCTGCCTCGTGGGTGAGAATGACCATCACAATACAAATCACGGTGACGATGGCAAACATTAAAAGAACGTGCGTGTTTTCGCTGGCTTCCATCGCCATCCATTTGCCCAGCATATAAGAAAAGCCTAATGATTCGGCTGTAACCAAAATTGCCAAAACAATCCACATAAAAAACGGTGTAGGTTTTTGTTTGGAATCTCCCGCAAGTGATATGTATTGTCTGTAACGATTAAAGTTTTTTTCTCCCCAACAAGCTTTTATATGTTTGGCATATTCGGTGCAAATGTTTTCTTCGGATATACGGAATCCCGGATACGTTCCGGGGTCGTAACTACTTTCTCTGGCAATGGTGCCAAAAAACGGAAAATTCATTTTGAAGTGCAACCGACGCAAAGAATCGATGAATTGGTAAATCAAATAAATGGCGATCAACGCCAAAAGCGCAATGCCCAAACTCAACAACCAACGGGTTGTGATAAAAAGCCACAAAGTTTCAACAAAATCCACGGTCAACTCCCAAAAATTTTTAAAAAATCAACGTTTTGCCAAGGATGGCGCAAAAGGCGCTTGGTAAATTTTGCCCTCTTTGATGTAGCGTAAGTTAGACTGCGGGCTTGCCGCACCTTTGTTTAAAACCAAATCAATGCATTGCATTGGCGCATTGTTGCCTTCCACAAAAACGCGATACAAAACACCTTTTTGCCCTTGATACGCATTCACTTTGGGTTGATTGCGGAAAGTAGGTTGTGCTTTTTTGTTCGGTTGATAATCTTTATAAACCAACAAATTCGGTTGCCCAACCGGCGCACCGCCATCGCGCAACACGGCAACGTTGGTGATGGCCACCAAATGACCATTGACTGTGTCCGACCACGATGTGCCATAAAGCCCGGGCAAAAAATCGTTGGTTTTGTATTGGGTCGCACCATTTGCCAAAGATTTCACGCCGTTGGCTTGGCGGTAAGAATCCTCAATGCAATTATCCACAATGCTTGTGGCTGCTTCGGCTTGGCGAATGAAAAAGCCCGCGCGCTCGTTTGATTTGACTTTGCCAATATCAATGCTTGTTGCGTGGTAGCTGCCGCCAAAATCAATAAAAGCAGGGTTGGTCGGCACGGCTTTTTTCGGTGTGATAACGCTTGGCGCGGCGGCGATGGTTTTTTTAGCCGTTGATTTTTCAGCCATTTTTGCCGCAATTTTTGAAGATTGCGGTGATTTTTGAAATTTTTCCACGGTTGACCGTGGATTTTTTTCAGATTTTGGGCGATAAAACGCCGTATTCGGTTGGCGCGATTGCAAATAAACGTTAAAGGCTTCATCGCTGCTTAAATCCACAATTTCCACGCGGCGATTTTGGCGGCGCCCTTCTTTTGTGCGATTGTCCGCCACTGGCAAAGTCTCACCCGCACCTTGATAAAAAATTTGCGCTTTGTCAAAACCTTGTTGCGCAAAAATTTGCGCAACAGAACGCGCACGTTTTTCAGACAAATCCGCATTTTTTTGGGTGTTGCCCGTGTCGTCCGTGTGGCCGATGAGCAAAATGCGCATTTTCTTTTGGCGCGCTTTTAATTCGGCTTGAACGTTTTTGTCGGTTGGGGTTTCATTTGATTCTTCTGCGCGGTATTGCTGCGCCATTTGCGCAAAAACCTTTGCCGCTTGTGGCGTTGGGTTGGGAGAACCAACAATAAATTGTTCATCTGCCACAATTTGTGCGCTCATCCCAACGGTTGTTTGGTTGCCTGATTCATCCACTGCGTTTAAATCGCGCATTTGAAGTTCTAGGTTGTTGGCTTTGGCGATTTTGTATAGTTCGCAGCGTCTGCGGTCAATATCGTAACCCACCAAACCGCCGATTAAACCGCCTGCCAAAGCGCCCAACGCCGTGCCAGCGGTGCGGCTATTTTTGGCAATAACATTGCCCAAAATTGCCCCGCCAATGGCGCCCACCGCAATGCCGATGTTGCGGGCGTTGTTGGCGCAAGGGTCATCACTGGCAAAGGTTTCTTTGAATTGTGTTTGGATGGTTTGCATTTGCCCGCAACCTGTGGAAAAGGCGCAAATGGCAAGCGCAATGACGGTTTTTTTGTAGCAAAAGCGCATTTGGAAAATCCCGAAAATAAAATGGCGCAAATTGTAACAAAAAACACACAAGCTCGCCTAAAACAAGATTGTGTTGCATTTATTTTTGAAAGATGAATATTAAATTCCACGGTAAACAAATAATTATTTTCAAAATAAATAAGATGTTTACCGTGGATTTTTTTAAATCACGGCAAGCGAATGATTTTTTCTATTTCCTCCGTCTTGCCAAAAAAACAACCTTTTTCTGTTGAAAGAAGCGATATTATTTTTTTAAGCATTTAAAAATATGAAAAAAACGATTTTCTACGGTAAACAAAAAGTTTTTTTAAAATTTTATGCTATTTAATTTCCAAGCCGTTTTAAAATACGTTTTTTTAAAGTAAAAAAAAGAAAATGAATCCCTCTTGGCTTTTTTTGGTAAAGTCGCCTGCGCATTTTGTGGCATTGGGTTGTGGTTCAGGGCTAGCAAAACGTGCGCCCGGCACCTTCGGCACTTTGTTTGCATGGGCATCGTTTTACGCTTTGGCGTTTTTGCCTGCCGCCGTTTTTTGGGGATGGATAATTGTTTGCGTTGTTGTTGGGTTGTGGTGTATGCATTTAACGGGAAAAGCGTTAAATAACCCAGACCACAGCAGCATTGTGTGGGATGAAATTGTGCCTTTTTGGGCATTGTTGGCGCTTTTGCCTTTTAACGTTTTTTATCACGCCGCTGCTTTTGTTCTCTTTCGTTTTTATGACATCACCAAACCTTGGCCAGCAAGTTTTTTTGATAACAAAGTCAAAAACGCTTTTGGCGTGTTGATGGACGATGTTGTTGCCGCTTTTTTTGCTGGCGCTACAATTTTTGGCGTTGACTTGTTCTTTCAAAAAACCTTGGCGTAATTCAAAAAAATATTCGCTTGACCGTGGAAAATCTTTAAAATACTGCCTTGTGAAAGCCTTGTTTTTTTTATCCCTTTTTATTGTTTCAAATGGCGTTGTTGCGCAAGATTTGCCGCAACCAGAACGCTTTGACGATTTGCGCCTTGAAATTCAAGCGCCATCCAGTGAAGTTGCCCAATCGCAGGAACGCTTGGAAAACCTGCGCCGTGAAATTCAAAAAACAAGCGAACTTTTAAAATTAAAAGAATCCGCCCAAAATGATGCCGCCTTTGCCGTTAAAGAATCCCAAAAAGCGCAAAAACAACTGCAAAAAGAAATTGCTGATTTAAATGGCGAGCGCAATTCATTGGTTAAATCAACCAACGCCATTTCACGTGAAATGAAACAAGGCGAAAAAACTTATCGCCTGCGCAAAAAGCAGTTGTCTGATTTGGTTGCCGCGCAATATTTGGCAGGAACGCCGAATTATTTGGCAATGATTTTTAAAGGTTCTTCGCCCAATTCTGCCGCGCGCCTGCACGCTTATTGGCAAGAATTAAGCGGCGCGCACACGGCAGCAATATCAGAAATTAAAGCGGGCATTCAAAAACAAGAAGATTTGGCGAATAATTTGGATAAGGAAAAAAACCGACTAAACGATTTGGAAAAAGATTTGCGCCAAAAAGAAGATGCCATTAAAGAAGAAAAAAAATCGCGCGAAGCGCTCTTAAAACGCATCAAAAATGAAGTGGCAGACCACCAAAAAACCATTGCCAAATTAAAACGCGATGAAAAAAATTTAAGCAATCTTTTAAATCGTCTGCAAAAATTCTCATCCCCTGCGCCCGCAGCCAAATTTGCCAAAGGGCAGTTGATTTGGCCATTGAACGGCAGAATTGAAGGTCGCTTTGGGCAAGAAAAATTAGAAGGCAGCACTTGGCAAGGCGTTTTTATTCATAGCCCGCAAGGCACGCCTGTGAAAGCGGCAGCACCCGGCCAAGTGGTTTTTGCCGATTGGTTGCGCGGCTTCGGAATGTTGGTGATTGTGGATCACGGTTCGTCCTATTTGTCTATTTACGCACACAACGATGAAATTTTGCGCGATGTGGGCGATAACGTCACGCAAGGTGAAACCATCGCTTATTCTGGTCAAAACGTAGAAAATGCGCAATCGGGCGTATACTTTGAAATTCGCCACCAAGGCAAACCGATGGATCCTTTTTTGTGGATAAAAAAATGAAGAAATTAAATATTGTTATTGTTGGTTGTTTGTTAAGTTTTAACACTTTTGCCGCATCACCCAAAACGCAAACGGGCTTGCCGATTGAAGAATTGCGCACTTTTGCAGAGGTTTACAACACCGTCAAGCAAGGCTATGTGGAACCTGTGTCGGATAAAGAAATGTTATCCAACGCCATTTCGGGAATGTTATCCAAACTTGACCCGCACTCGTCTTATTTGGATAGCGATGCGTTTAAAGATTTGCAAGAAACAACCCAAGGCGAATTTGGCGGCTTGGGCATTGAAGTGATGATGGAAGAAGGCTTGGTGAAGGTGATATCGCCCATTGAAGATTCGCCTGCCTTTAAAGCGGGTGTGCAATCGGGGGATTTGATTTACAAAATCAATGAGGAATCGGTCAAAGATATGACCTTTTTAGAAGCCGTCAAAAAAATGCGTGGCAAACCGAATACCAAGGTCAAAATCAGCATTTTGCGAAAATCCGCCGAGCAACCTGTGAATTTGGAATTGACTCGCGAAATCATCCATGTAAAAAGCGTGAAATCCAAAATGGTAGAACCGCACTACGCGTGGGTGCGCATCACGCAATTCCAAGAAAATACGTTAAGCGATTTGGTCACGCATTTAACACGTTTATCGCGCGAGTCGGAACTCAAAGGTCTGTTATTAGATTTGCGCAATGACCCGGGCGGCTTGTTGAATGCGGCAATCGGTGTTTCTAGCGTATTTTTGGATAAAGGCGTGAAAATTGTGTCAACCGATGGCAGAACCATTGATTCTCGCCAAGAGTTTTTTGCCAACGCCAAATATTATTTGGGACCTTTTGACAAAGACCCGATTGTGAACTTGCCGCCTTATATCCGCAAAGTGAAAATGGTGGTGTTGGTCAATAGCGGTTCGGCTTCGGCTTCTGAAATTGTTGCTGGCGCACTGCAAGATTACAAACGCGCACAAATTGTTGGCACCACAACCTTTGGCAAAGGTTCGGTGCAAACCATTTTGCCTTTGCCGAACAACACGGGAATTAAACTTACCACGGCGCGCTATTACACGCCTTTGGGGCGCTCCATTCAAGCCAAAGGCATTGTGCCAGATGTGGTGATTGAAGAAACCGCCAAAGGCACGGGTTTGCGTTTAAGAGAAAGCGATTTAGAACGCCATTTGCCGAACAAAAAGGAAACAGAAGCGCCGAAAATGGATTTGCAAAAAGGCAAAAATAAAGAAGCCGATGATGCCATTTTGCGCCTAGAATTTGGTAGCAAAGATGATTATCAATTCCAAGAAGCCTTGGCGCTTTTAAAAGGCGAAAAACGATACCAAAGGTGAAACAAAATGTCGGATGCCCCTGCCATACTGAAAACGCGCGAAATTGTTTTTTTGAATTTATTGCCCGCGCAGGCGGAGGATGCCATCAAAACTCTTGCTGATTTTTCGCCCAAAATTCGCGCACAAATTAAGGAAAATCGCACGCTGGGCGTGGAATATAACCTGCGCGAACACACGCTCATGGAAATAGAAACCTTGTTGTTGCGCCATGGTTTTTTGTTGGAAAACACTTTTTGGGTGCGCACCAACAGGGCGCTGATTTATTACGCGGAAGAAATTGAACGCCACAACCTAGATGCACCACCGCCCAAACTCAAACGCATTCCTGAAATTGCCTTTGTGCAGGTTTTTAAAAAGCGCAAAAATAAGAATAAATAAACTTGTTTTTAAAAAATCCACGGTCAACGCCAAATTTTTTTCAAAAAAACTTTTTGTTTACCGTGGATTTTCATAAAATTTCTTCTTTTGTTGCGCAGGGCTTGGTTTATGAACGATTTAGGGGATTTTTTATTAAAACACGGCCTTATCTCCTCCGACCAACTGCACGCCGCTCAAAAAGAATGCACCATCTCTGGCAAAGATTTTGAAGCCGTTTTATCCAACATGGGCTTGGTTAGCGATGAAACGCTGCGCGCCGCACAAGCGCATACGCTCGGCATTGAAAGTGTTAATTTGGAAGAAACAGCCATTCAGCCCGAAGCCTTAAACCTTATTCCCCGTGAAAAAGCATCTGCTTGGCAAGTAATGCCCTTGGCATTTGGCGAACTTCCCGATTCTTGCACCTTAACCTTGGCGATGACCCAAACCGACAACATTGTGTTGTTGGATGCCATCACGCACGATTTGGAATCCAACTTTCAAAAACCTTGCCATTTGCGTGTGTTTTTTGCACCCAACGCCGACATAGAAAAAGCCATCGCCGAACATTACGGCAACGCACTTTCCATTGACCAACTTTTAAAAGACTTGGAAAGTGCGCTAAATAGCGAATCAACCATTGTTCATTTGGTTGATGCCTTTTTGATTGACGCCGTTTTCAAAGGCGCTTCCGACATTCATTTTGAGCCAGAAGCCGGTTTTTTGCGCATACGCTACCGCATTGACGGTTTATTAGAATCTGTAAAAGTTTTGCATTTGAGCCATTGGAAAAATATGGCGGTGCGTTTAAAAGTTTTGGCCAATATGGATATTGCCGAAAACCGCGATGCGCAAGATGGCAGAATGACAAGAAATGTTTTAGGCCGCGCCGTTGATTTTCGCATCTCCATTCTGCCAACCTTGCATGGCGAAAATATGGTTTTGCGCGTTTTAGACCGCAGCAAAAGTGTGATGGCGTTTGCCGACTTGGGATTAGACAAGCGCCAGACTTCAAACATTTTTCGTTTGCTAAACAAACCTGCGGGCATTGTGCTTGTGGCGGGGCCTACGGGTTGCGGCAAAACAACAACCTTGTATTCCTTGCTTTCATACATTCACAACGAACACATTCACGTGATGACCTTGGAAGATCCAGTGGAATATCCAATGCCGTTTTTTCGGCAGTTGAATGTGGAAGAAACAAAGTTGGATTTTGTCAGTGGCGTGCGGGCAATGTTGCGGCACGACCCGGATGTGATTTTAATCGGCGAAATTCGCGACAATGAAACCGCACAAATGGCGTTTCGCGCCGCAATGACGGGGCATCAGGTGTTTTCAACCTTGCACAGCAACTCGGCTTTGGCGGCATTGCCACGCCTTTTTGATTTAAAAGTGCCTGCCGACATTTTGGCAACACATTTGAACGGCATCATCGCACAACGCTTGGTGCGCCAACTCTGCCCTTTTTGTAAAAAAGGAAAAACAGTTGGCGCGACACTTGCCAAAGCATTGAATGACGCACAAAACGCCGTGCATTTTGCGCCCGACTCAGAAATTTTCACGGCGCAAGGCTGCGCCAAATGCCGCAAGGGTTACGCTTCACGCTTGGCGATTATGGAGATTTTAACGATGAACGATGCCTTAGAATCTGCCATTTTTGAGCGGAAATCTCGGCAAAGTTTAGCCCAAATAGCCACTGAATCGGGTTTTACCACATTGATTGAAGACGGTTTCAAACAAGTTTTACTCGGCAAAACCACTTTATCCGAACTCACCCGAGTTTTGGACTTGGGCTTTTTGGGAGATGAAATAATGGCAGTGATTTTGGGTGAGTTTTGAAACTTTAAAAATCTAAAAATCCACGGTCAACCGATTCTTTTTTTCAAAAAAATTCAAGGTTCACCGTGGATTTTTGTTTTTGTTATAATTTTTCGCTTTGCGAGGGGCGTTGCAGGATTTTTTCTCAGGCTCGCTAAACGACGCTCACTGTTTAACCTACGGGCTAACCGAGGCAACGGTGCTCGTTTTTTATTTGGAGAAATCATCATGCAAGACTTTGTTGTTGCCGACTTGTCCCTTGCCGATTGGGGCAAAAAAGAAATCAAAATCGCCGAAACCGAAATGCCGGGTTTGATGGCCATTCGCCAAGAATTTGCCAGCGCCCAACCTTTAAAAGGCGCACGCATTGCGGGTTCCTTACATATGACCATCCAAACTGCGGTTTTAATTGAAACCTTAAAAGCATTGGGCGCCGAGGTGCGCTGGGCATCTTGCAATATCTTTTCCACGCAAGACCACGCCGCCGCCGCCATTGCCGCACAAAATATTCCCGTTTTTGCCGTTAAAGGCGAAAGTTTGAAAGAATATTGGGAATACACGCACCGAATTTTTGAATGGGGCGATACGTTTGCCAATATGATTTTGGACGATGGGGGCGACGCCACGCTTTTGTTGCATTTGGGCGAAAAGGCTGAGAGCAACCCACAAGTGTTGGAAAATCCGCAAAATGAAGAAGAAATTGCCCTTTTTGAAGCCATTAAAACGCATTTGGCAAAAGACAACCATTGGTATTCCAAACGCATTCAAGCAATTAAAGGTGTAACCGAAGAAACCACAACCGGCGTGCATCGTTTGTATCAAATGTTTGAAAAAGGGGAATTAAAATTCCCGGCAATCAATGTGAATGATTCGGTAACCAAATCCAAGTTTGATAATTTATACGGCTGCCGAGAATCGTTGGTCGATGGCATCAAACGCGCAACCGATGTGATGATGGCGGGCAAAATTGCCGTGGTTTGCGGTTATGGCGATGTGGGCAAAGGCTCCGCCCAAGCCTTGCGCGCATTGGCGGCGCAAGTTTGGGTAACCGAGGTTGACCCCATTTGCGCGCTCCAAGCCGCAATGGAAGGTTACCGCGTGACCACCATGGAAGAAGCCGCGCCTTATGCGGATATTTTTGTAACATGCACCGGCAATTTTCACGTGATTACGCACGCACATATGGCGGCGATGAAAAATGAAGCCATTGTGTGCAACATTGGGCATTTTGATAGCGAAATTGACATTGCTTCTTTGGAACAATACCAATGGGAAGAAATCAAACCGCAAGTCGACCATGTGATTTTCCCCGATGGTAAACGTTTGATTTTGTTGGCAAAAGGACGTTTGGTGAATTTGGGTTGCGCCACTGGTCATCCTTCTTATGTGATGAGTTCAAGTTTTGCCAATCAAGTGTTGGCGCAAATTGAATTGTTCCAAAAAACAACCGATTATCCTTTGGGCGTTTATACCTTGCCCAAACATTTGGATGAAAAAGTGGCGCGTTTGCAATTAACACGGTTGAATGCCAAGTTAACAACTTTAACGCCCGAACAAGCCGCTTATATCAACGTGCCAGTGGAAGGTCCTTACAAATCGGAACATTACCGTTATTAAAATGCGCAACATTTTTCTGCCGTTCTTGTTGATTTTTACTGCTGCTTGCGCCACACCCGAATTTAAAATGGTGGAAAACGAATGCACAATTCTTGCGTTTCAACAATACCCGCGCGCTATTGCCCGCGTTTTGACGCAACGCACCGATTGGGTAGAAGTCTATGACGGCTCAATGCACTGCGAATCTCGCCACCACAAAGGGCGCAGTTTTCAGCATTGTTTCCCGGGCACGGCGATGGTCGCGCAAACCACACCGGTTTATGACGATGTGGATTTGAACGCTACGCCGCGCCGCGCTTACATTGAAAACTGCACGGCAGAAAAATGTTTAACGCAATACGGCAATGCTGCATGTAAATAAAGCACCGTAAAATCGCAAAAATCCACGGTAAACCGATGATTTTTTTTGAAAAAAAGGATTTTTTATGCATTTTTCTGTTGAATTTTTCCCCACACAAACGCAAACGGGCGCTGCGCGCTTGAAGTTAGAACGCGATGAATTGGCGGCTTTAAAACCTGATTTTTTTTCGGTTACCTACGGCGCGGGCGGCACCACGCGCGGGCGCACGTTTTCGCTGATTAAAGAAATTGCGCTTGAAAAACACAATGCCGTTCCGCATTTGTCGTGCATTGGCGCATCTGAAGAAAGCCTGTTGTCGCTATTGACGGCATACCAAAAATTAGGCGTCAACCAACTTGTTGCTTTGCGCGGCGATTTGCCATCGGGTATGGCTTATGCGGGCGAATTTCGTTACGCCATTGATTTGATGCATTTGGTCAAAAAACATTTTGGCAACGAATTTGCGCTGATTGTTGCCGCTTATCCGGAATATCACCCCGAAGCCCAATCGCCTGATGCTGACTTGAACGCCTTTGTAACCAAGGCAAAAGCGGGAGCAACAAGTGCCATCACGCAATATTTTTTTAATGCCGATGCTTATTTTCATTTTGTGGAAGGCGCCACGCAAAACGGCGTAAACATTCCGATTATTCCGGGAATTATGCCGATTATGAGTTTTTCCAAACTCGCGCGATTTTCAGACAACTGCGGGGCAGAAATCCCACGTTGGATGCGCCGAAAATTTGAGAGCTATTGTGATGATTTCGCATCCATTCGCGCTTTTGGTTTGGATGTGGTGACGATTCTTTGCGCCAAACTTTTAGAAGCAGGCGCCCCGGGACTGCATTTTTACAGCATGAACCAAGCGGATTTAATATTAGAAATCATCCAACGCCTCAAATCCGTTGGCCTTTGGAAACGTTAAAAACTGCAAACCAAGCTTTTCCACGGTAAACAACGATTTTTTTTTGAAAAAAATTTGGCGTTGACCGTGGATTTTTTTATTTTTCACCGGGTTCGCCCAATTTGACGATGACAAAATCGCCCATGTTTTTCACCGAGCCATCGGCTGGGAATGCGGGCATAGTTTGGGATTCTTCTAATGCGCGTTTTTGCTGTTCGGATGTAGGCTGTTTAAAAGTCACGCCCAATGCTTTGGCAAAATTGTGCAATTCGTTGGGCGTGGTGTATTGCCCTTCCCCCGTGGCATAGCGCGTTACAGGCTTGCCAATCAATTCCCATTCTGCTGCGGCATTAGTCAAGCGCAAGGGTGCGCCGCCCACAATCACCAAAGGCAAATCAGCAGCACCCGCTAGCGCTATGCGTTGCTCCACGTTGTTCATCAACAACAAATCGTTTTGGAAACGCAAATCATCGGTGTATTGCAAACGCAACACCGCGTTGGCTTGGGACAATAAAACAAAGAGCATAAAAAAACCAGCCAAGATTTTGCTGCTATTTTTTGTTGGTAAAAAGTAAAAAATCAGCGCGAAATTTGCCGCAACCACAAAAGGAAATGGCATTTGGCTGCGTGCCGCAGGAATGTTGGCGGCGTAAAAAATCAAGGCAAAGGCAGAAAGCTGCAACAAAACATACGCCATCCAAAACACCCAACGCGGGCGCGGCGCATAACGCAAACCAACAATAAACAGCAAAGCAGAACCAAACAAAAAACCAACGCCATAACCCGCTGCGGCAGAGCGTCCGCCGCCCATAGCAGTGAAAAGCGCGTGAATCACCATTTGTTTGGCGCAAACAGCAACTGATGCTTTGCCCCAACAAAATTGGTTTTTGACGTAATCAAGACTTGCGCCCATGGCGCGGAAAATTATTTCATTAATTAAAAAACCGACCACAAAAACAATGGCGGCATAAAAAGCAAAACGCCACGCGTTTTTAATTTCTAAATAGCTTTGCGGGGGGGGGGGGTTAGATGAATTAAAAAGAAAAAGATTGTGGCGGCAAAATAAACAAAAATTAAACTTTGATAAGTGGCAAGAATCCAAACAAATAACGGCACAACTCCAATTAAAAAGATGGAGCGTTTTATTTGCGCGATTTTATGAATTAAAAGCAATGCCAAAAATATTGAAACCAAGGCAAAAGAAACTTCTTTAATTTGCTGGTGAAAATAAAACTGCTCCATCCAAATAGGATGCACCATAAAAAGCACAAAAACAGTGCTGGAAAATGCAGAGCTGATTTTTCCGATTTTGTAGCTCAAATAGGCAAATAAAACCAAGGCTACGCCCAAAAACAAAAATGCCAAAACGCTGGAATAATAAGGGTTAAAAAAACCACCTTCAAAAATCAAGCGTGTTGCCATATCGCCAAATCGCCCCAAACCATAATGCACGGGCGGCGCTGGGGTTATGTTGATAAGCGTTTCGGTATCAATCCTGCCGTTTAAAACATAAAGTTGCCTGCCATAAATTAAAACCAAACTTGCAAAACCTAATAAAAAAGACCAGCGATTTTTTAAAACAAAATCCAAAAAATGATTTAAAAATTGGGTGGAAAAAGAATAATTCTTTTTTGTTAAAAATAAAAATAAAAGAATACCTAATAACAATGGGGTTTTTGTTTGTAACCACGCATTCCAAGCGGGCATATTTAATTCACGATGCAAAAGTATTCCAACTGTGTTTATTATTGCCAAACGCAAATCGGCAATCAAAATCAGCGCAATTAAAAAAGCAATTAAAAGAATAAAAAAGGATTTTTTCAAAATCAACATATTTTTTCTTTCGTTAAAAGAAAAAAACCCGCTTTTAGCGGGTTTTGGGATTCAAAGAACGTCATTGCGATTTTTGTATATTAGATGCTTGTTTGCCTTTGGGGCCTTGCACCACCTCAAAAGTAACCTTCTCACCTTCCTTTAAAGTCTTAAAACCGTCCATATTGATGGCAGAAAAATGCGCAAACAAATCTTCCCCACCATCCTCCGGAGTAATAAAACCAAAACCCTTGGAGTCGTTAAACCACTTGACAGTGCCTGTTGCCATAATTTTTACTTCCTAAAAAAACAAAAAAAATAACCGATCTCTCAATCAGCCGAGCCACGTTTTTAAAGTAGTTTGCGCAATGCGTCAAGTTTTTTTACAATGGCGAGTTTTTAAAGCGCAAAAAAGGAGAAACCATGGCGCAAAAACTTATCGTTGGGAATTGGAAAATGAACGGCAGCCTGCGCAGCAACGCAGCGCGTTTTCAAGTGTTGGCGGGCGAGGTCAATTTGCCCAACGAAGTGGCCGTCTTGGTGCCCTTTGTTTACTTGGCACAAGCCAAAGCCAGTTTAACGGGTTCGGCCATTTTGTGGGGCGCACAAGATGTTTCCAATCAATCGGGTGGCGCTTTTACTGGTGATGTGAGTGCCGAAATGTTATCCGACTTTGCCTGCCATTATGTTTTGGTCGGGCATTCCGAGCGGCGGCAATACCACAATGAAACGGATACCACCATTGCTGATAAATTCCAAAACGCTTTGTTTCGTTCTATCTCTCCAATTTTGTGTGTGGGCGAATCAAGCGCCGAGCGTCAAGCGGGGCAATCGGAATCGGTTGTTTTAAATCAATTAAATGCGGTGTTGGATAGTTTGCAAAACGTCGACACCGCGCGTTTTGTGCTAGCTTATGAACCGATTTGGGCAATTGGCACCGGCACACCCGCCTCATTAGAAGACATTAAAACCATGCACGGCGTGTTGCGCGAACGTTTAACAAAGTGGCATCCCAATGGCGGCGCGGTGCGCATTATTTACGGCGGCAGTGTGAATACGCAAAACGTCTCCTCCATTTTGGCGGTGCCGAATGTGGATGGCGTTTTGGTGGGTTCTGCTTCTTTGGATTCCAATGATTTTGTTGCCATTGCGCGTTCTTAAAGGTTGAAAAAAAATGGAATGGTTGTTTCCTTTGTTGCTAACCGCGCACACGGTGGTGGCTTTGTGCATCATCGGCTTGGTTTTAATGCAGCACGGCAAAGGTGCGGATTTGGGCGCTGCCTTTGGTTCGGGTGCTTCTGGCAGTTTGTTTGGCGCATCAGGTTCGGCAAATTTTTTAAGCCGCACCACAGCAATTTTAACCGCAGTGTTTTTTGCCACAAGCTTGACGCTGACCTATTTGGCAAGCGATCGCCCCAAAGCATCGCAAAGTTTGATGGAATCAGCAAAGTCGCCTGCGGTTGTTGAAAAATCTGCCGAATCGCAGATTCCAACGGAATCGCCCACTGAAAAAGCGCCGCAAGGTGAAAGTGCAATTCCCGAATAAAACCGAATAAAAAAATCCACGGTAAACAAAATATTTTTTTAAAAAAATTAAGCGTTTACCGTGGATTTTGAGCATTTTTATGTCTGCCTTGCGCTCTGCTTTGTATTGGTTGTTTGTTGTTTTTTGGACTCTCATTGACGCGCCTTTTGTGTTATTGCGCGCGCGTTGGGGTTCCGAGCAATCGGCGTATTGGGCGGCGCGCCGTTGGCGGCAAGTTGTGGAATGGGGCGTTGTCCACATTTTGGGCATTCGTTATGAAGCAGAAGGTTTGGAAAATATGCCCGATGCGCCTTTTGTTTTGCTTTCCAAACACCAATCGGCGTGGGAAACTTTGTTTTTGCAAGATTTTGTGCCGCAAAACCGTTTTTGTGTGTTTGTTTTAAAAAAGGAATTATTAACAATTCCTATTGTTGGCAAGGCTTTTGAAGAACTCAAAATGATTGCTATTGACCGCAAAAACGCCCGCGCCGCCTTGGATGAGATGATGAATCAAGGCAAAAATCGCCTAGCCAATGGTTTTGTTGTGGTGATTTTTCCCGAAGGCACAAGGGTAGCGCCCGGTCAAAAAGGGCGCTACAAAGCGGGTGGCGCACAGTTGGCAAAGCTTGCCAACGTTCCGGTTATTCCTGTGGCGCACAATGCAGGCGAGTTGTGGCCACGCAATCGTTTTGTTAAAAAGTCTGGAATCGTCAAGGTTAAAATCGGCAAACCGATGGTGGCTGGTGAAATGTCAACGCACGCCTTTAACCAACAAATAGAAGAATGGATTGAAACGCAAATGGCTGATATGACAAGCAAAGCAAAACTTTCCAACGATTTTGCAGATAAAAAAAACAATGATTTTCCACGGTAAATTGAAATTTTTTTTGGGTTTACCGTGGAAAAAAACAAAAAAGTTCAACTTGCCTTGACGCATTTGTGAAAAGTTTTGTAAGATTGTCGCCGTTTTGTAATGTTATCAAAATCACCAATGAAAAGAGTTTTGGCCTTGCAAATTGCGGCGGGTTTTTTGGTGAGTTTGCTGGCAGGTGGAATTTTTGGTAAAGAAGGGGCAATTTCGGCAGGAATAGTGGCGGCAAGCGTTGTCATTCCTAATGGGTTGTTGGTTTTGTTGCTATTAACCATTCAAAACGCTTTTGCGTTTTTGATGGGTGAAATGCTAAAAATTCTGCTAACAATTGGATTTTTGGTTGTTTTTGTCGGGCTTTATCCTTCGGTGCATTGGCCGAGTTTTTTGTTAAGCCTGATTGTGGTTTTGCAGGTGGCATTTTTGGCTTTATGGAAGAAACAAGATGAGCGCAAGTGAAGCAGTGGCAAATGTTGCACCAACATCAAGTGAATACATTGTTCACCATTTAACCCATTTGAATAACACTGGGCACGCCCAAAAAGCCATTGTGGATTGGTCAATTCTCAATTTAGATACCTTTTTTTATGCGCTCATTTTAGGTTTAATCACCATTTATTTTTTGTGGAGAGCCGCAAGCAAAGCAACAAGTGGCGTTCCCGGGCGTTTTCAAGCGGCGGTTGAAATTTTGGTGGAAATGGTTTCAAACCAAGCCAAAGACGTGATTCACAATGAAGAATCAAGAAAATTCGTAGCGCCGCTTGCTTTAACCGTTTTCGTTTGGATATTTTTGATGAACTCCATGGATTTTATCCCTGTGGATTTGTTGCCGAATATCGGGGCGTTGTTTGGTATGCACTACCAACGTGTGGTGCCAACGGCAGATTTAAACGCCACTTTTGGTATGTCGGTTTCGGTGTTGATTTTGTGTTTTTATTACAACATCAAAATCAAAGGCTTAAAAGGTTGGGTGCATGAGTTATTTACCGCACCCTTTGGCGCTCATCCTGTTTTGTGGCCGGTGAATTTTTTAATGCAAATGATTGAATTTGCGGCAAAAACGGTATCCCATGGCATGCGGCTTTTTGGGAATATGTATGCGGGTGAGTTGCTCTTTATGCTGATTGCATTGCTTGGCAGCACCGCCACGATTTTTGGCTTTGTGGGGCACGTGATTGCGGGTTCCGCTTGGGCAATTTTTCATATTTTGATTGTTACTTTGCAAGCCTTCATCTTTATGATGTTGACCTTGATTTATATCGGGCAAGCACACGACAGTCACTGATTTCTTTTTTTTAAAAACCTCAAAGGAGTTGTTATGGAAAGCGTTCTCGGTATGGTTGCTTTGGCGGCTGGGATTATGATTGGCTTGGGTGCTATTGGCGCTTGTATCGGCATTGCCTTGATGGGCGGCAAATACTTGGAATCCGCCGCACGCCAACCTGAGTTGATGAATGCTTTGCAAACCAAAATGTTTGTGTTGGCAGGTTTGATTGACGCGGCATTCTTAATTAGCGTTGGGATTGCGATGATGTTTGCTTTTGCAAACCCTTTCGTCGCGTCTTAATGGCTTCTTAAAACCTCTCACCAAGGGAGACTGAACCGTGAATCTGAATGCAACATTGTTTGCGCAGATCGTCGTGTTTTTCGTATTGGCGTGGTTTACGATGCAATTCGTCTGGCCACCCATTATGAAAGCATTAGACGAGCGTGCCAAAAAGATTGCGGATGGTCTGGCAGCGGCAGAACAAGGGCAGAAGGATTTGGCAGCGGCACAAAAAACGTCCAACGAAGTTTTGCGTAGCGGCCGTGAAAAATCCTCCGAGATGATTGCTCTTGCGGAAAAGCGCGCAAACCAGGTCATTGAAGAAGCCAAGGTTGCCGCACAAGTAGAAGCCGAACGCATTGTGGCAGCTGCCAAGCTGGAAGCCGCTCAAGAAGCCGAACGTGTGAAAAAGGCTTTGCGCGAGCAAGTATCACTCTTGGCTGTGGCAGGCGCTGAAAAAATTTTAAAGCGCGAAATTGACGCCCAAGCGCATGCCAAACTTTTGGCATCCCTCAAAGAGGAACTATAAATGGCTGAAAGCATCACCATCGCACGCCCTTATGCCCAAGCTGTCTATGCCATCGCTCGTGAAAAAGGCAAGGAAAAAGACTGGGAAAAATGGCTAGAAAAATTGTCGGCAATTGCGCAAAATGCACAAGTGTTGAGTGTAATTAAAAACCCGCTTGTTCCCAAAAAAGACGTGGTGAGTTTGCTCTACAACATTTTGAATGAAAAAATTGAAAAAAATACCGCGTTGACCGTGGGGAATTTGCTTTATTTGATGGCAGAAAACGGTCGATTACCTTTGTTACCCGAAGTTTTTGCATTGTTTCGGCAATATGTGGCAGAAGCGGCTGGGGAAAAGGAAGCGGTGATTTATTCGGCTTTTCCTTTGGATGACAAGCAAGTTGCCGCACTTTTAAAAGAAGTTGCCCCGCATTTTGGCAATGTTCATTTAATAGGGCGCGTGGTGGTGGATGAAAGCTTAATCGGCGGCGTGCGTGTTTGTGTGGGCGACAAAGTGCTAGATATGTCTGTTCGCAGCCAATTAGACCAAATGGCTGTGGCATTGAGCAATTAGGAGATTTTCATGCAGTTGAATCCTTCTGAAATTTCGGAACTGATTAAAAACAAAATCCAAAATTTACAAAGTGCCAATGAAGTGCGCACGCAAGGCACGGTGATATCCGTTACGGATGGCATTTGTCGCGTGCATGGCTTGCAAGATGTGATGCAAGGTGAAATGGTGGAGTTTGCGGGCGGCACTTATGGAATGGCGTTGAACTTGGAGCGCGATTCAGTCGGTGTTGTGGTTTTGGGCGAATATCTGCAAATTTCAGAAGGCGATGTGGTGAAAACCACCGGGCGCATTTTGGAAGTGCCCGTTGGACCAGAATTATTGGGGCGTGTGGTGGATCCTTTGGGTAGACCTTTGGATGGCAAAGGACCTATCAATGCCAAACTCACCGATAAAATTGAAAAAGTTGCTCCCGGCGTGATTTGGCGCAAATCGGTCTCGCAACCTGTGGAAACAGGGCTAAAATGCGTGGATTCAATGGTGCCAATTGGGCGCGGCCAACGCGAACTCATCATTGGCGACCGCCAAACAGGCAAAACCGCCGTGGCCATTGATACCATCATCAACCAAAAAGGCAAAAACTTATTTTGTATTTATGTGGCGGTTGGGCAAAAGGCTTCCACCATCGCCAATGTGGTGCGCAAATTAGAAGAACACGGCGCAATGGAATACACCATTGTGGTGGCGGGTTCGGCATCGGAAACGGCGGCTTTGCAATATATTGCGCCTTATTCTGGCTCCACAATGGGTGAATATTTCCGCGATCGTGGAATGGATTGCTTAATCATCCACGATGACTTGACCAAACAAGCTTGGGCGTATCGTCAAATTTCATTGTTGTTGCGCCGCCCGCCTGGTCGCGAAGCTTATCCGGGCGATGTGTTTTATTTGCATTCGCGTTTGTTGGAACGTGCGGCACGTGTTAATGGTCAATATGTTGAAAAATTCACCAATGGCGAAGTCAAAGGCAAAACGGGTTCTTTAACCGCCTTGCCGATTATTGAAACGCAAGCGGGCGACGTTTCTGCCTTTGTGCCAACCAACGTGATTTCCATTACAGACGGACAAATCTTTTTGGAAACAGATTTGTTTAATGCTGGCATTCGGCCGGCCATCAATGCAGGTATTTCGGTTTCCCGCGTGGGTGGTGCCGCGCAAACCAAGGTTATTAAAAAATTGGGTGGCGGCGTGCGCTTGGCGTTGGCACAATACCGCGAACTTGCCGCTTTTGCGCAATTTGCCTCAGACTTGGACGATGCCACGCGCAAGCAGTTGGAACGCGGCAAACTCGTTACCGAATTGATGAAGCAACCGCAATATTCCCCGATGAGCGTCTCAGAAATGGCGGTTACGCTTTACGCGTCAGACAAAGGCTATTTTGATGATGTAGATGTCAAACGCGCTTTGGAATGCGAAAAAGCGATGATTGCCTACTTGAAAGCGAATTCATCTGCCGTTTTAAACAAAATTCAAGAAACGGCTGGCTGGGATGACGACATTGAAAAAGAACTGGCAAGTGGCATTGCCGCTTTCAAGGCGACTTGGGCGTAGCCAAAATTAGGGGGAGAATTTTATGCCAAGCGGCAAAGAGATTCGCAATAAGATTAGAAGCGTAGAAAATACGCAGAAAATCACCAAAGCCATGGAAATGGTAGCGGCCTCCAAAATGCGCAAGGCGCAAGATCGGATGCGTGCCGCTCGCCCGTATGGCGACAAAATTCGGACAATGGCGGCGCACTTATCCAATGCTTTAACGGAATACAAACACCCTTTTTTGGAACACCGCGAGCAAAAGCATTTGGGTTTTATCTTGGTGACTTCGGATAAAGGTTTGTGCGGTGGGTTAAACGCCAATATGTTGCGCTTGGTGTTGGCCAAATGCAAAGAATTGCAAAACAAGAACATTTCTTTTGAGGTGACTTGCTTGGGCAATAAGGGCTATTCCTTTATGCAGCGCTTTGGAGCAAAAATTGTCTCTTTTGCCACGGGTTTGGGCGATACGCCGCATTTGGAAAACCTAATCGGACCAATTAAAGTGCAGTTAGATGCCTATTTGAATGGCGATATTGATGCCATTTATATTGGTTACAACCGCTTTATCAACACGATGAAGCAAGAACCTGTTTTTGAGCAGTTGTTGCCTTTGTCTGACGACCACTTTAATGAAGAAAAGACGAAGCGACCGGGTTGGGATTATTTGTATGAACCGAATGTCAAAACGGTTGTGGACGAATTGCTTTTGCGCTACATTGAAATGCTGATTTACCAAGCGTTGGCGGAAAATATGGCCAGCGAACAATCGGCACGGATGGTGGCAATGAAGTCGGCATCGGATAATGCCAAGAACGTGATTGGTGAGATGACGTTGGCTTACAACAAAGCGCGTCAAGCCGCCATTACCACGGAATTAACAGAGATTGTGGCAGGTGCCGCAGCGGTTTAAGGCTTTATTTTTTGGGGAATGGATAAATGAGTCAAGGAAGCATTGTTCAGTGTATCGGCGCGGTGGTGGATATTCAATTTCCGCCCGATTCTTTGCCAAAGATTTATGAAGCTTTGCGCTTGGATCCTTCGGAAACTAACCCGATGGTGGAAGCCGAGCTCACATTTGAAGTGGAACAACAATTGGGTGATGGCATTGTTCGCACGATTGCAATGGGTTCGTCAGACGGCTTGCGCCGCGGTATGAAGGTCAACGCCACGGGCTCGCCCATTACCGTGCCTGTTGGCACAGGCACGCTCGGGCGCATTATGGATGTTTTGGGTCGCCCCGTGGATGAAGCAGGTCCCGTTCCCACGGAAGA